>Ga0299906_10000043_pt1 | contig 121992 bp, 118 predicted proteins | sample RVTome_14_FD_200259 | JGI IMG/M metagenome (GOLD analysis project Ga0299906, IMG submission 200259) | Soil microbial communities from uranium-contaminated site in the Upper Colorado River Basin, Wyoming, United States - RVT145D125 (version 2) ...
CGGGCATGCTCGACAAGCTGCCAGGGGACCTCGCGCGCATGGCGCAGGGCGCGCCCCACATGGATGATCGGGCGATCCGGCGCCTCGAGGGCATCATCAATTCGATGACGGCGCAGGAGAGGGCGCGTCCGGAACTCATCAAGGCATCGCGCAAACGTCGTATTGCGACCGGCGCCGGGGTCACCGTGCAGGAAGTAAATCGACTCCTCAACCAGTTCGAGCAGACGCAGAAGATGATGAAGATGATGTCGAAGGGCGGCGTGGCGAAGATGATGCGGAACATGAAGAACATGTTCCCAGGCATGCGCTGACGGCAGTCAGCGCATGCCTGATGACGTTCCCAGATAATGCTTTTCGGCGCGATGTTACCGCGAGGTAACATCGTCAAGTAGCTCCGGCTGCCCGGAGCTACTTGAGGCTGAAACCGTGCCTGCGAATGAACGCGCCGAAATCTGCACGCTCGGAGACCGCGTACTGGCGCGCCTTGTCTTCCGACCAGCCGTAAAAAGGCGCTTCGCCGAACTGCTCGGGTCGCCGCTGGCGGCGATAGGGCAACACGGCATGGCGTCTGCGATCATAGGCGTCGATTCTTTCGCGCAGCCCCGACTCATCGTAGCGGTCACGGTGAACCGTCACCTGGAGCCCAAGGCGCGGCGTAATGCGTCCGGCTTCGGCCGGGTAGCCGACACAAAGTCCGGCTACCGGAAAGACGCCCTCGGGAAGCTCGAGCGCGCTGCTGACCGCGTCGGGATGGTTACGCACGGCGCTGATCGGGCAGGTTCCCAGGCCCGAGGCCTCTGCGGCGCGGATGAAATTCATCATGACGAGCCCCGCATCGACGGCCGCGTTCATGAAGTGATCGAGATGCTCGTTCGCAAATGCCTTGCCGCGCCAGTCACCGATCTGACGGATGCGGCGGTTGTTGGCGCAGAAAACGAGAAAGACGGGCGCCTGCATGATCCACGGCATGTCGGGGATCGTGTCGACGATGGCCTTGCGTCGAGCGGCATCGGCGACCTGAACGACGTCGGCTTGCTGCAGATCGGACTTTGACGGCGCGGAAAAGGCGCAGGCGAACAACACGCGCAGCAGCGCTGCGTCGACGGGACGCTCGGCAAATTTCCGGTGAGAGCGATGCTCGAGACTGCGCGCGAGCTCGTCGAGGCCCTGCCAATCGGGCGCAACGGCCAGCTCCACACCGAAGCGTTCCGCCGCGGCGCGGGCGATGCGGTCGGCTTGCATACTGGCATCTCCTTCCATCGTGCCTCCCGTTATTGGAAGGCGTCGATCTTAACGCGTCAGGCCAAGGCGGCGGACCCGATCCGCTGAACCCGTGCGCAATCAGGCAATTAAGGTGCGCCGGGCGCCATGGACGGACCTCCGAACGAGGCAAGCGCCGCCTTGCCGGCAGGCAAAAAAGTAGCGTAAAATCACGCCCTTTCCGCTTTTGGACTGATACGAACATGGTGGTGATCCGGCTGGCACGTGGTGGCGCCAAGAAGCGCCCGTTTTTCAAACTGGTTGTCGCCGATTCGCGCCGCTCGCGCGACGGGCGCTTCATCGAGCGCATCGGCTTCTATGATCCCGTCGCGCCCGAAGGGCGCGAGCGGTTGCGCATCGACGGCGAGCGGCTTGCTTACTGGAAGGGCAAGGGCGCGCAGCTCTCCGATACCGTGGCGCGGCTCGTCAAGCAGCGCCGTGAACCGAAAGCGACCTGAGAAGCTGGTGATGATGGGGCGGATCTCCGCCCCGCATGGCGTCAAGGGCTGGATCAAGGTTCAGCCGTTTACCGCGGAGGCCCGGAGCCTCCTCGATTATCGGACCTGGTGGATCGGAGAAGAGGACGGCTGGCACGAGCATGCGGTCGCCTCCGGCAAGACCCATGGCGGGATGGTGCTGGCGAGGCTCGAGGGCTGCGACGATCGCGAAGCGGCCGCGGCTTTGAAGGGCAGGACGGTTGCAATAGCGCGCGCGGCGTTGCCCGCCGCGCGGGCCGATGAGTATTACTGGGCCGACTTGGTCGGCCTGAGGGTCGTAAACGCAGACGAGCAGGATCTTGGCCGCGTGACGGCCGTCATGCAAACCGGCGCGAATGACGTGCTGGTAGTGGGCGAGGGGCGCGAGAGGCTGATTCCGTTCATCGCACAGGTGATCCGGGAGGTGGATCCGGGGGCCGGCGTGATCCGGGTGGATTGGGGCACGGACTACTGATGTACCAGTTCGACGTGGTGACCCTCTTTCCGGACATGTTCGAAGCCGTGACTGAGTGCGGGGTCACGAGCCGCGCGCGAGAGCGAAAGCTCTTCGAGCTGGTGCTGTGGAATCCGCGGGATTTCGCCGCAAACAGCTACCGCAGCGTCGATGACCGGCCCTACGGCGGGGGGCCGGGCATGGTCATGATGGTGGCACCGCTGGAGAAGGCGCTTACTGCGGCGCGGCAGCGGCAACGGAGCGCGGGCGTGAGCGAGACGCGCGTGGTGTACCTCTCGCCGCAGGGGCAGCTGCTGGAGCACGCGCGGGTCATGGAGCTGGCGGCGTTCCCCGGGCTCGTGCTGCTCGCGGGGCGCTACGAGGGCGTCGACGAGCGGTTGATCGAGCGCGCGGTCGACGAGGAAATATCGATCGGCGACTATGTGCTGTCGGGCGGAGAGCTTGCGGCGATGGTGTTGATGGACTGCATCGTGCGTCAACTGCCGGGGGCGCTGGGCGATGCGGAGTCGGCGATCCAGGACTCGTTTGCCGGGGGACTGCTGGACTGCCCGCACTACACGCGGCCGGAGGTCCACGAGGGAGCGGCGGCGCCGCCGGTGCTGCTCTCGGGAAACCACGGTGACATCGCCCGCTGGCGGTTGAAGCAGGCGTTGGGGAGAACCTGGCAGCGGCGCCCCGACCTACTTGAGAAGCGGGGGCTGAGCGCGGAGGAGCGTGCGCTGCTGGAAGAGTATAAACGGGAAAATGAGGGCCAACTGACCCTCACCCCTTCCCCCTCTCCCTGAGGGCGAGGGGGAAAGTACGGCGCGGAAACGGAACCAGCCGTTTCCGCGATAACGGGACGGGAGCTTGAACATGGACATCATCAGGCAGCTCGAAGCAGAAGAGCTGAAGCGGCTCGGCAAGCAGATCCCCGCATTCGCGCCGGGCGACACGGTGGTCGTGAACGTAAACGTCGTCGAGGGCGAGCGCAAGCGGGTGCAGGCCTATGAGGGCGTCGTGATCGCCAAGCGCAACCGCGGCCTCAATTCGTCCTTCATCGTGCGCAAGATCTCCTCGGGCGAAGGCGTGGAACGCACATTCCAGACTTATTCGCCGCTCATCGCGAGCATCGAGGTCAAGCGCCGCGGCGACGTGGGCCGCGCCAAGCTCTATTACCTGCGCCAGCGTACCGGCAAGGCCGCGCGTATTCGCGAGAAGCTCACCGCCGGCGGCGACGACGTGGAGCAGGCGGCGCCGAAGGAGTAGCCGGGATGCGCACGCAGGGAAGGCGGCCTCGCGCCGCCTTTTTGTTTCGCGCGGTGCATTGCGCCGGGTCAGCGGTGATGGCGATCGGAGCCGGTCGCAGGAGCGCATGCGAACAATCATTGCGGCAGCCGTGATGCTCGTCGCGTCTTTCCCGGCAGTGGGCCTCGAGTCAACTCGCCAGCTGCTGGAGAGCGGCGTGGCGCAGCTTGCGCTCGATCGCGTCGAACGGCACCAGCCGCGCGAAGCCGCCGATGCGCGATGGGGTGAGTGGGAGATCATGCGATTGCGCGCGCTCACCGCGCTCTCGCGCTATCGCGATGTGCTGGCGCGCGTGGGCGCGGACGCGTCCGGCTTTCCCGAACGCGAGCGGCGGCAGGCCCTGGGGCTGGCCGCGCGCTCCGCGCTCGAGGGAGGAGAGCCTGCGCGGGCGCGCGGCTATGCCGCCCGCGCGCTCTGGCAGGGGAGCCCGGAGCCGGACGAGGAGCGCGCGCTGCGCATGCTGGTGATCGAGAGCTATCTGGCCGAGGGCAACGGCCAAGCGGCCTTCCGCACGATGCTGCGCTTCGCGCAGGACTATCATCCGGTGGGCTCGGCCACGGCCGCGCGTTTCGCGGAAGGGCTGCTCGCGCTCGACATGGCGCGCGAGGCGGCGAACTGGCTCTCGCGCCTGGAGGAGGGCAGCCCGGCCAAGCAGATGCTCCGGCTCAAGGCCGGCCTGGTGAAGCCCGAGGCGGCGATCGGGCAGGCACGGGCGCTTCTTGCCAAGGGCGACTCACGCGGGCATTGGCGGGTCATCGCCGAAGCGGCCGATCGCGGCGGGAAACCCTCGATACGCATCGAGGCGCTCGAGCAGCTCACGCAGCAGGCGACCGACCGCGAGGACGCCCGCGCGGCGGCCGCGCGGCTTTGGGAGACCTATCTGGCGTCGGCCGCGCGATCAGCCAACGTGAACCACCTGCTGGTGGGGGACGACGCGGCATGGGCCACCTACGCATCGCAGCGCCTGCAGCCGGATCCGTTCATCGCGCGCGCGTTTTTCGCCTACCTCGCGCAACGCGCCGCTACGCCGCAAGCGCGCCAGAGCGCATACCTGGAGCTCGTACTGTCACTGCAGAAGAGCAGGCTCGAGCTCGTATCGCTGCGCCTGCTTGAGTTGGGGAACATCGAGTTGAACGCGATCAGCGGGGAGGCTCGCTACCGCCTCGGGACGATCGCCGAAGCGCACGACGAGGCGGCAACCGCGGCGCGCGTGTGGGCCGGCCTTGCCGCGCCTTCGGGCATGACGAAGGCGGAATGGGAGACGCGACGCGCGCTCGTGCTTTGGCGGGCCAACGAGGCCGAGGCGGCTGCGACGACGCTTGCGGCCGCGGCGAACGAGAAGCAAGCGTTGCCGGCGAAAGCGGTTCACGTTGCGATCTCGCTTGGCCAGGCCATGGTTGCTTCAGGAAGCGCCGAGCCTACCGATACTTCTCTTGCCGCCCTCTTGCAGCTCGTCGGAGCGAAGCATCAGCGCGAGCTCTTGATGGCGCTCGGCGATGCCGCAGAAAAGGGCGGCCGGTTCGCGCGGGCCGGCAGCTATTTCCTGCAAGCCGCGCTCGCCCCCGACGGCGAGAGAGCCGGGGCGACCGCCTCGAAGGCGCGATTGGCGGCGGCGCTCAGCCTGGCGCGTGCCGGATACAAGGAGGACGCGCGCGCGCAGCTCGAGTGGGTCATCCGCCATTCGCGGGATGCGGGCGAGCGCGAGGTCGCAAGAAAAGCGCAGGCGAAGCTATAATACGGCGGCAGTTTCGAACGACATCCCGACCGGATTCTTCCGAAGCCGACGGCGGCCGCCCGGGCCGCCGCCTGATCTGGGATTGCAAGGAGAGGACATGATCCATTTTCTGATTCACGACAAGAAAGACACGGTGGGTGTCATCGTGGTCGAGGGCATCAAGGCCGGCCAGGAGCTCACCGGGTGGCTGATGGAGGACGACTCGACCGTCAAGGTGAAGGCGCTCGACGACATCCCGATCGGCCACAAGCTCGCGACACAGCCGATCAAGAAGGGCGATACGATCATCAAGTACGGCTTCGACATTGGCCGCGCCGTCTCCGACATCAAGGTGGGCGAGCACGCCCATGTCCACAATCTGAAAACCAAGCGCTGGTAGAACGCGCGGAAGCGCGTCTCACGATCCAAGCTCACCTGGCATAAGGGGTCCGCAATGATAAGCAGCAAGACGACTTTCAAGGGCTACCGCCGCGAGAACGGCCGCGTCGGCATCCGCAATCATGTTCTTATCCTTCCGGTCGACGATTTGTCCAATGCGGCAGCCGAGGCGGTTGCCAGCAACGTCAAGGGCGCGATGGCGATCCCGCACCCGTACGGGCGGCTGCAGTTCGGCGCCGATCTGGACCTCCATTTCCGCACGCTGATCGGCGCGGGATCGAACCCGAACGTGGCTGCCGTCGTCGTGATCTGCATCGAGGAGCAATGGGCCAAGCGCGTCGTCGACGGTATTGCAAAGACCGGCAAGCCGGTGACCGGATTCGGCATCGAGCTCCACGGCGACCACGACACCATCCTGCGGGCTTCCAAGGTGGCGAAGGAGTACGTGCAGTGGGCCTCCGAGCTGCAGCGCGTCGACTGCCCGGTGAGCGACCTTTGGGTATCCTGCAAGTGCGGTGAATCGGACACGACCTCGGGCTGCGGCTCGAACCCGACCGTCGGCAACGCCTTCGACAAGCTCGAACCGCTCGGCGTCACGATGTGTTTTGGCGAAACCACCGAGATCACGGGCGGCGAACAGGTCGTCGCAGACCGCTGCGCGACGAAAGAAGTTCGCGACGCCTTCATGGCCATGTTCAATCGCTACCAGGAGGTGATCGAACGCCACAAGACGAGCGATCTGATGGACTCGCAGCCGACCAAGGGCAACATCGCCGGCGGCCTCACCACGATCGAGGAGAAGGCGCTCGGCAACATCCAGAAGATCGGCAAGAAGTGCAAGGTGATCGGCGTGCTCGACAAGGCCGAGACGCCGTCGGCGCCCGGGCTGTGGTTCATGGACTCGTCCTCGGCCGCTGCCGAGATGGTGACGCTGTGCGCCGCCTCCGGCTACGCGGTGCATTTCTTCCCGACCGGCCAGGGCAACGTGATCGGCAACCCGATCCTCCCGGTGATCAAGCTGACGGCCAATCCCCGCACCGCGCGCACCATGAACGAGCACATCGATCTCGACGTCTCGGGTCTCCTGCAGCGCGAGAAGAACATGGACCAGTGCGGCGACGAGCTGCTGGAAGTGATGCTCCGCACCTGCAATGGGCGCCTCACGGCCGCCGAAGCGCTCGGGCATCGCGAGTTCGTGCTGACGCGGCTCTACGAGTCCGCCTGACGGCAATGATGAATGATGAACGATGAATGATGAACGGCGCCGTGCGAATTGAATTGACGCTTTCCGGCAGTATTCATCATTCCGCATTCCGTATTCCGCGTTGGAGCTCGGCGTGACGGCCACGCTGAGCGTTTCGGTCTGGCGGGGGAAGGAGTCGGGACACCTGCAGACGTTCGAGGTGCCGCGGCTCGAGAGCCAGACGGTGCTCGATGTCGTCAGCCACATTCAGCGCTCGCTCGACCCCACGCTCTCGTATCGATTCGCCTGCCGCGTCGGGATGTGCGGCTCCTGCGCCATGAACGTGAACGGGCGCGCGCGGTGGACCTGCCGCACGCACGTGTCGGAAGTGGCGGTTCGGGACGCGCTCGAGGTGAGGCCGCTTTCGAACCTGCCGGTCATCAAGGATCTCGTCACCGACATGGCGCCCTTCTTCGACAAATGGGCGCGGGCGCGCGGGCGTTTCCGCGGCGCGCAGACGCGCCGCGATGATTTTGCGAAAGTCTCTCCGGAGAGCCTCGAGCGGCGCCTGGTGGACGCGGCCATTGAATGCATCGGCTGTGGCGTGTGCTACAGCTCCTGCGATGTCGTCGCCTGGAACAAGGACTATCTCGGCCCGGCCGCGCTCAATCGCGCGTGGACCCTCGTAAATGACATGCGGGACACGGACCGTCGCGCGCGCCTCACCGCGGTCGCGGGCGATGCCGGGTGTCACGCCTGCCACACGCACCTGAGCTGCACGGAGCGCTGTCCCAAGCACATTTCGCCCACGGCCTCGATCGCCGGGCTGAAGCGAGCAACCGCCCTCGCTGCGCTCCGCGACGAGCTCTGATTAATGATGAATGTGGAATACGGAATGATGAATAACAAGGCGGCTGGTGCCGCGCGAACCGGTTCATCATTCATCATTCATCATTCATCATTCAGAACCTGCGGAGGATGTTCGTGAACATCCGATCGCAGGTTCTCCTGTGGGCAGCGCAACGGGCGAGCGCAGCGGTGCTGGCGGTGTGCGTGGTGGTTCACCTGGCGACCATGATCTACGCCGTTCGCAATGGACTCACAGCCGCCGAGATCCTCGGGCGCACGCGGGGAAATGCCGGGTGGTTCACGTTTTACGCGGTGTTCGTACTGGCAGTCTCCATTCACGCGCCCATCGGTTTGCGCACGGTGATCTCGGAGACGCTGGGGGCGCGCGGCCGGGGGCTCGAGTGGACGGTGTTTGCGATCGGCATCGCCCTTGCGTTTCTCGGCTTCCGCGCGGTGTGGGCGGTCTTCTTGTGACGGCGGCCGCATGAAGAGCGATTCCCGCGCACGCAACCATCCCGCCTACTGGGCGTTCGTCGTGCATCGCGCATCCGGCGTGTTCCTTGCGCTCTTCCTGCCGCTGCATTTCTGGGCGCTCAGCCAGGCGCTGCAGGGCGCAGCGCGGCTCGACGCGTTCCTGCGGTGGACCGAGCAGCCCCTCGTCAAGGCCGGGGAGACGCTGCTCGTGCTGCTGCTCGCGGCGCACCTCGCCGGCGGGCTGCGCCTGCTGGCACTGGAATTTCTCTCCTGGCGTGACTGGCAGAAGGGACTGCTCGCGGCAGCGGCAGGGGCCAGCCTGGCCGCCGGTCTTCTCTTCGCGCTGAATGTCTACTGATCTGACATCCTGCGTTCGTAAGGCCCCGGCCGGGTCGGCAGGGGCGGGCGGGCCATGAGCCGGACCGCTCCCTTCGCCTTCGTCGCCTTGCCCGCCGCACGCAGCCAGCGCAAGCCGCGGGCAAGCGGTCTCACCATGATGGCTGACTTCGGGCTGTCGTATCGCTACACGGCGGATGTCCTGGAGATGGCTTCCGCGTACATCGACCTCGCCAAGATCGCCGTCGGCACCTCCCGGCTCTACGATCTTGCGTATCTCCGCCGCAAGCTCGCGCTCTACAGGAAGCACCGGATCCGGCCCTTCATCGGCGGCCAGTTTCAGGAGTACGTTTTCGCCGTGTACGGGGCGCGCATGCTCGGGCGCTTCCTCGCCGAGGCGCGGCGGGTCGGCTTCGAGGTCGTGGAGATCTCGGACAACTGCGTGCCCTTGAGCGACCGCGAGCGTGACCGCCAGATACGCCTTGCCCGCGACTGCGGGCTTGCTGTCTTCGGCGAGGTCGGCTCCAAGGACATGAAGAACGACGCGCGCATGCTGCTGCGCCAGGCCGAGGTCTGCTTCAGGGCAGGCGCCGAGCTCGTCCTGGTGGAGGCGGCGGAGCTCGTCCACAACGGGAAGCCCAGGATGAAGTTGATCGATGGGCTGCGCCGCGGGCTCGACATGTCCCGCGTGCTGATCGAGCTGCCTGGGCCGTGGATTCCGGGCGTCGCGCTTTCCGTGGTCGAGGACATGAAGAAGTTCCTCGTGGCGGAGTTCGGCCCCGACGTCAACCTCGCGAACGTCATGCCGCAGGACATCCTTGAAACGGAGGCGCTGCGCGTGGGGCTGGGTGTTGTCGGGCCGAAGGTACTCCGCCGGAAGGCCGACGTGCGGTAGGCGCCGGCGCCGGCGAGCATCGATCGCGGACGATAATTGATTGAAGAGGAGGCAGCGTGGCACGACGTCCCAATTTTCTCGTGATCCTGATCGACGACTTGCGTTTTGACGAATTCGGCGCGGGTGGACACCCCTACATGAAGACGCCGAACATCGACCGCATCGCGCGCGAAGGCGTGATCTTCGAGCGCGCCTTTCACACGACGCCGATCTGCTCGCCGAACCGCGCCTCCGTGCTGACCGGCCAGTACGCAAGCCGCCACGGCATTATCGACAACGTCGCGCGCGACGCGGCGAGCCACCGCCTGCCCAACTATCACCTCGAGCTCCAGCGCCTCGGCTACGAGACCGCGCATATCGGCAAGTGGCACATGGGCAACGACGGCATGCCGCGGCCCGGTTACGATCACTGGGTGAGCTTCGACGGCCACGGCCGGTTGAACGACCCCAGGCTGAACGAGAACGGGACCTACGTTCAGCATCGCGGCTACATCACCGACATCATGAACCGGATGGCGGCGGATTTCGTCGGCCGCCGGCACGGGAAGCCGTGGTCGCTCTTTTTCGCGCACAAGGCCGTGCACCCGGACGCGGAGCAGGCGGCCGACGGCACTTTCAAGATGGACGGCTACCGGCCGGCCGAGCGGCACAAGGATCTGTACCGCGGCTCTGTATTCCCGAAGAAGCCGAACATGCTCGAGGCCGCCGAGATCGTGAAGCAGAAGCCGGCGTGGACGGAAGCGCTCCAGCTGCGAACCAACGCGCAATCCCGCGTGTTGCTGGATGCCATCCATGCCGGCGAGCAGGAGGAAATTCGCCTCCGCGCCTGCATGATGGCGTCGGTGGACGAAGGTGTGGGCATGTTGTTCGAAGGGCTGGCGAAGAGCGGCCAGCTGGACGACACCTTCATCCTGTTCTTCGGCGACAACGGCTATTTCTTCGGCGAGCACGGGCTCGGGCCGGAGCGCCGCTTCGCCTACGAGGAGGGCATTCGGGCGCCGTTCATCGCGCGTTACCCGAGGCGGATCAAGGCCGGCTCGCGCGTGCGCGAGCTTGTCATCTGCCAGGACGCTGCGCCGACGTTCATCCAGCTCGCCGGCGGGAAACCGGGACCGCACATACAAGGACGCTCGCTCTTGCCGCTTCTTGCCGGCCGGCGCGCGGGGTGGCGCAAATCGTTCCTGATGGAGTACTGGGCCGAGAACGCGTACCCCTGGCTCGTCGGCATGACCTACAAGGCCGTGCGCACGGAGCGCTACAAGTTCATCCGCTGGGTGAACCGCGGCCGCGACGGCGAGTTGGACGAGCTCTACGACCTCGAGCGCGATCCGTACGAGGTCACGAACCTTGCGCACCGCCCCGCGCACCGCGCGGTGCGCGAGCGGCTGCGCCGGGAGCTGCGCCGCCTCCACGTCGAGGCGGCCGGCCTTTGACTCTTCTGCCTTCTGACTTTCGGCGGCGCCGCCTTGCGGTAAACTACCCCCTTGCCTCTCGCGACGTGCGGCGGAGCGTGAAATGAAGGTCGATATCAAGCAGGTGGAGGAAGCGTGCAAGGAGCTCTACGTCCGGGCACTGAAGCTCCTGCCGCCCGACATCAAGGAAGGATTCGAGCGGCTCGACCGGGATGAGACCGACGCCACCGCAAAGTCCGTCCTCGGCACCATGATTCGCAACATCAGGGTCGCCGAAGACACGCATAACCTGCTGTGCCAGGACACGGGGATCCCGATCTACAACGTCACGATCGGCGCCCGGGTCGAGGTGGACGGTCACGCGCTCAAGCAGGCGATCGCCCGCGGGTGCGAGCGCGCGACACGCGAGCACCCGCTGCGCTCTTCCGTCGTGCATCCCGTGACACGGGTCAATCAGCACACCTCGTGCGGCCGCTCGGTACCGGTGATCAACATCGACTTCTCTGCGGACGCCGAGACGCTCTCGATCGAGATGGTTCCCAAGGGCAGCGGGTCGGAGAACAACTCCTGGCTCAAGATGGCAATCCCGGCCGAAGGGGTCGATGCGGTCAAGACCTTTGTCATCGACTGCGTTCTCGACGCGGGGGGAAAGACCTGTCCGCCCACGATCGTCGGAGTTGGAGTGGGCGGCACAGCCGATTTGTGCGTGCACCTCTCCAAGGTTGCGGCGACCCGTCCGCTCGGCACACGCTGCGAGGATCCGGAAGGCGCGAAGCTCGAAGAGGAGCTCTCGCGCGCGGTGAACGAACTGGGAGTCGGGCCGCAGGGCCTGGGGGGCGATTCGACTTCGTTCGCCGTGCACGTCGAGACCGCAGCGACGCACATCACGATGAACCCGGTCGCGGTCAACATGCAGTGCCATTCGGCGCGCCGCGCGCGCGCGACTTTCACGCCGAAAGGCGTTACATACGGTTTCTGACCTGAACCGCCGAGACGCAGAGAGATTCAAAACAATGAAATTCGGCAACCGGCACGGACTGGATTTCCGCCTCCGCGCGCTTGACGTTTTTGGTATCAATCGCTGTCTCATGTTCCTTTCTCGGCGATCTCGGCGCCTCGGCGGTTAATGAGGGTTTTGTTGAAATGGCGCATTACGATTTCACGATGCCGGTGACCGACGAGCAGGTCCGCAAGCTCCGCGTCAACGACACGGTCACCCTCAATGGAACGCTCTACGGCATCCGCGACGCAACGCAGATCCACATGTTCGACCGCGGCCGCAAGACGCGCTTCGACATGAAGGGTCATGCGGTGATCCACACCGCGCCCAACGTGAAGTGGGTGGGCGAGACCAAGGCAACGCCCTGCGGCTATGCACCGATCTGCGTCGGCACGACGACGAGCGACCGGATGGAGCGGTTCTCGCGGCCCCTGATGAGCGAGTACGGCGTGCGCATCATCATCGGCAAGGGCGGGCTGCGCGAGGGTTCGCTTGCGGCATTCAAGGAGCTGGGTGGCGTCTACCTCGCCGTGATCGGCGGGGCGGCGGCGCTGGAGACCACCTGGGTGGAAGCGATCGAGGACGTCGATCTCGATGATCTCAACCCCGAATCGCTGTGGAAGTTCCGCGTGAAGGGGTTCGGGCCCCTCCTGGTGTCGATGGACAGCCACGGCGAGAGCCTCTACACGAAAGTGAACAAGGCGGCGCGCGCGAAGCGTGCCGCGGCGCTCGCCTCGCTTGGCGTCAAAGGGAGTTGACCGCCAAGCAACCATTGAACCGCGGAGATGCGGAGAGAAGCAAGACATTATACGAACCGCCGAGACGCCGAGAGAAACAAGACAATATACGAACCGCAGAGACGCGGGGAGAAACACGGACAGGAACTATTCGCGGTGAACCCTGTTCTATTCTGGCTTCCGAGCCAGATTCTCTCCGTATCTCCGTCGTTCGATAAGTCTTGATTCGCGGTTTTGTTTCGGTTCTCGTCTCTCTCGGCGTCTCGGCGGTTCGATGTGGTTTGATGCTGGTTTCTCTCGGCGTCTCGGCGGTTCAAAAATTTTGTTTCTGAATTTCTTGGCGGTTCGATCCGGTGCGTAGACTCAAGACCGATATCCTTATTCTCGGCTCGGGGGGCGCGGGGCTGTTCGCCGCGCTGCATGCGCACCAGCACGACCCGGATCTCTCCATCACCATCGCGGTCAAGGGCCTGCTCGGCAAGTGCGGTTGCACCCGCATGGTGCAGGGCGGCTACAACGTGGCGCTCGCTGCCGGTGATTCGGTCGAGCGCCATTTCATGGACACGATCGAGGGCGGCAAATGGCTCCCGCACCAGGAGCTCGCCTGGACGCTGGTCGAGAAGGCCGTCGAGCGGATCCGCGAGCTCGAGAACGAGCTCGGCTGCTTCTTCGACCGCAACCCCGACGGCACGGTGCACCAGAAGGCCTTTGCCGGGCAGACCTTCGACCGCACCGTGCACAAGGGCGATCTGACCGGCATCGAGATCATCAACCGCCTGGCCGAGCAGGTGTGGGCGCGCGGCATCCACCGGTTGGAAGAGCACCGCGCGGTCGAGCTGATCCGCAGCAGGGATGGCGGTGCGATCGCCGGCGTGCTGATGATCGACATGCGCACGGGCGAGTTCCTTTTCGTGCAGGCGCAGGCGGTGCTGCTGGCCACGGGGGGCGGACCGACGATGTATCGCTATCACACCCCGTCGGGCGACAAGACCTGCGACGGCATGGCGATGGCGCTGCGCGCCGGGCTCACGCTGCGCGACATGGAAATGGTCCAGTTCCATCCGACGGGGCTCATGGCCGGGCTGCACACGCGGATCACCGGGACGATCATCGAAGAGGGACTCCGTGGGGCCGGCGGCCACCTCTTGAACGGCGCGGGCGAGCGTTTCATGCGTGAGTACGATGCCCGCAACGAGCGCGCGACGCGCGATATCGTGAGCCGCGCGATGTTCGACCAGATGCGCCGCGGAAACGTCGGCCCGCGCGGCGGCCTCTACCTCACCATGCGCCACCTCGATCCCGTGATGGTGCGCCGGCAGTTCAAGGGCATGGTCGAGCGCTGCGAGGATGTCGGTTTCGATCTCGTCTCGGGGCTCGTGGATGTCGTGCCGACAGCGCATTACATGATGGGCGGCGTCGTCTTCAACACCGACTGCACGACCGGGCTCGGCGGATTCTTCGTCGCGGGCGAGGACTCGGGCGGCGTCCACGGAGCCAATCGCCTGGGCGGCAACGGCGTCGCCAATTCGACGGTCTTCGGTGGAATTGCCGGCGATTCGATGCCGGCCTGGCTGAAGGGGCACGGGGCATACCATGAGCCGGACGAGGCCTCGATCGAGGCGGCAGCGGCCGCGTGCCGTGCGCCCCTGGGAAAGCCCGCGGGCAATCTCGTCGGGATTCGCGAGCGGCTCTACGACCTCATGTGGGAAGACGTCGGCATCATCCGCGACGCGGCAAGCCTCGAGCGCGCCGGAGGCGCGCTCGACGAGCTCGAAGCGCAGCTCGACGCGACGGGCGTCGAGGGCGCCGACCTGTCATACAACCTCACCTGGCACGACTGGTTGAATCTCAAGAATCTCATCCTGGTCTCGCGATCGATCCGCGCCGCCGCAACGGCGCGGGAGGACTCCCGTGGGGCCCACTACCGCTCGGATTTTCCGGAAGTGCGGGACCTGGAAAACTCACACTACACCTGCGTCACCTGGACGGGCAGGCGCTTCGACATCACGACGCGGCCGGTCGAGTTCACGCGCGTGAAGCCCGGCGAGACCCTGCTGAAGGAAGGAGAAACAACCGCCGATGCCGACGTTATCTGCTGATCATCTGGCGAAGCTTTCCGCGCAGGCCCTGAAGAAAGCGGGGGCGTCGGCCTCCACGGCGCGAATGACAGCGGCCGCCCTGATCACAGCCGAGACGGAAGGTTTGACCGGGCACGGGCTCTCGCGCGCGGCGCTTTACGCGCAGCACCTGCGCGAAGGACGCACCGACGGCGCGGCAAAGCCGTTCGTCGTTCGGCGCAAGGGCGCGACCTGCCTTGTCGACGCGAGGGGCGGGCTTGCATTTCCGGCGGCAGCGCTGGCAGTGAAAGAGGCGATGAGGCGCGCGAGGCGCTACGGCGTCGCGTTTGCCGGCGTCACGAACAGCCATCACGCCGGTGCGATGGCGTATCACCTGCAACCGGTGGCGGAGGCGGGGCTGGTCGGTTTCGCGTTCAGCAATTCGCCCGCGGCCATCACCGCGTGGGGCGGGAAGATGCCGCTTTACGGCACCAACCCGATCGCAGCCGTCTTCCCCCGGCGCAACGCCGCGCCCATCATCGTGGATCTGTCTCTCACGGAGGTCACGCGCGGCAAGATCATGGTCCACGCGAAGGAGGGCAGGTCGATCCCCCTCGGGTGGGCGGTCGACAGGGACGGGAACCCGACGACGGATCCGAAGGCGGCTCTTACCGGAAGCCTCGCGGCGATCGGGGGGGTCAAGGGCAATGCCCTCGCCCTCGCCGTGGAGTTGCTGTGCGTGGCCCTGACTGGCGCGGCGTTCGGCTTCGAGAACGATTCGTACTTCGAGCCGGGGAAGAGCCCGCGCATCGGCCAGGCGTTTTTCGTCCTCGATCCGGATGCAGCCGTCGGCGCCGACACGTTTTATTCCCGGCTTGAAACGCTGGTCTCGAAGATGCTCGCGGAAGAGGATGTGCGGCTGCCCGGGGCGCGGCGGCAGCGAGCTGCAGCCAAGGCACGGGACGGGGGGGTGGAGATCACCGACGCGCTCTACGCCGAGTTGAAGGCGCTCGCCCGTGGAAAGCCGGCAGCCTGAAGCAGCGCATGGAGGGAGCCCGCTCGAGCGCCTGTTCAGTCCGCGCGGGATTGCGGTCGTCGGCGCGAGTGTCGAGGCGGGACGACCCGGGGCACAAACGATCGCGGCCCTCCAGCAGCACGGATTCAAGGGCGGTGTCTACCCCGTCAACCCCAGGTATCCCGAGATCGCCGGCTACCGGTGCTTCGCATCGCTCGGCCAAATTACCGGCGGCTGCGATGTGGCGGTGATTGCGCTGCCCGCGGCGCAGGTGCCCGCCGTCATCCGCGAGTGCGGAGAGCACGGTATCGCCTTCGCCGTGGTGCTGGGCGGCGGTTTCCGCGAAGCGGGGGACGATGGCGCCACGCTCGAGAAGGCGATGCTTGCAGCCGCGCACGCGGGACGCGTGCGAATCATTGGCCCCAACTGCCTCGGCCTCGTGAATGTCCACGCGCGCGTGTATGCGGCGTGGGGAAGCCTCACGCGCCCGCCGCTGCTGCCGGCGGGCCCGGTTTCAGCAGTGCTGCAGAGCGCGAGCCTGGGCACGACGCTGCTCGTGCGCTGCGCCTCAGCCGGCGTGGGTTTTCGTTACGTTGTCACGAGCGGTAATGAAGCCGACATCGGCGCATCTGAGCTGATCGAAAGCTACCTCGACGACCCGGAGACGCGCGTGATCCTTGCGTATCTGGAGGGCGTCACCGACGGGCGCGCCTTCATGCGCGCGGCGCGTCGCGCGCTGGCGGCGCGCAAGCCGCTCGTCGTCCTCAAGGCGGGCAACACGGAGCAGGGCCGGCGCGCCGCCGCATCGCACACGGCGAATCTCACGGGCGACTATGACATCTATCGCGCGGCGTTCCGGCAGTGCGGCGTGCTCGAGGTAAGCGATCTCGACGAGGCGGCCGACGTCACGCTGTGCCTGCTCAGCGGCCGGCTGCCAAAGGGACGCAACGTAGCGGTGATGGGCGGCTCCGGTGGCGCGGCCGCCATGTTCGCCGACCGCGCCGATGAATTGAAGCTTTGCCTGCCGCCCCTTGCCGAGCACACGCTGCAGGTCTTGAGACGCAGTCTCCCGCCCTTGAGCTCCCTCAAGAATCCCATTGACTACACCGCCGGTTATCCGCGAGCTGAGAGCGGGCCGGCGTTCCAGCGCGCCTTCGCCGCGGTCCTCGATGATCCCGGTATCGACCAGCTCGCCGTCATGTTCGCCGCGGCCGGGCGCAGGCAGTTGCAGGTCGGCGGCGAGCTGCTGGCCGAGGTGGCTTCCTCCTCGAAGAAACCGATCGTCGTCTTCTCGGGCATGACGCAGGAGCTCGCGCCGGAAGGCCTGACTCTCATGCACGAGGCGGGAATCCCGATCGTGCCATCCCCGAAACGAGCTGCTTTGGCAATGGCGAGGCTCGCGGATCACGCCGCGGCACTCGCCCGGCACGAAGCAATGGCCGGGTCACCCGGCAATGGCGAAATGGCGCTTCCAGAACTGCCCTCGGGCGCGACGACGCTCGATGAGCACGAAAGCAAGAGAATCATCGCCGCCGCCGGCGTGCCGGTCAGCCGCGATCGCTTGATACCGGTCGAATCAAGCGACGAGGTGCCGGTGGACATCGCTTTTCCCGTGGCGGTCAAGATCGTCTCCCGCGACATCGCGCACAAGACCGATATCGGTGCCGTGCGGCTCAATGTCCCCGACAGGACGGCGCTCGGGGCGGCCGTCTCGGAGGTCGTCGCTAACGCAAGGCGCGCGGCCCCCGATGCGAGAATCTCCGGGATACTCGCCTCGGAGATGGTCTCCGACGGGCTGGAGGCCATCGTTGGGGTCGTCAATGACCCGGTGTTCGGACCGGTGGTTGCCTTCGGCCTTGGCGGCGTGCTGGCCGAAGTGCTGAACGACGCGAGCTATCGCGTCGCGCCGTTCGGGCTCGAGGAAGCGCGGGCGATGGTGGGGGAGCTCACGGCGCGGGCCGTGTTCGAGGCCGCGCGCGGCGCTCCGCCACGCGACCTCGAGGCGCTCTGCGCCGCGCTGGTCCAGGTTTCGGCGCTGGCATGGCAACTGCGCGACCGGCTCGCGGAACTCGACATCAATCCATTGCTGGTGCGGCCGCGAGGGCTGGGCGTGGTCGCCGCCGATGCCTTGATCGTGCTGCGCTAGGAATTTGTCGGACTCGCGTCCAACAAATTCCTGATCCAGATTCTGGAATCAACCCCCTCTGGCGCTTTAGCCCGCACGGCAGCCTGGATTCCATATTCTGAGATTGTATTTTTCGCTTGGCGCGCCGGCTGTTAAGATTGCGGCTCCTCCGGCACGTCACCTTGAACCTTGAACCTTGAACCTGGAACCGGAATATGTATGACCTTCATCTGACCCCCGAGCAGCTCGAGTTCCGCGACACCGTGCGGGACTTCGTCGAAAACGAGATCAAGCCCGCCGCGTTGCACCCGGACCGGCTCCAGCCGTTCGAGAAGCCATTGCTCAACGATCTGGTCGACAAGGCCTCGCAGATGGGGCTGCGCACGCTTGCGCTCTCGGAAGACGCGGGCGGCGCCGGCGCCGATGGGCTCACCTCCTGCATCGTCCTCGAAGAGCTTGCGGCGGGCGACGTGGACATCGCGGCCGTACTGCACCACACGTCGCTCCTCGCCCATGCGCTGTTCGACCAGCTGCTGACGGCTTCGCAACGTGCCCAGTTCCTCCCGAAGTTTGCAGAGGATGACCGCTGCCATCTTGCTTTCGCCGGGCGCGATCCCGGCGCCGGCCTCGGGTGGAGCTACCACCGCGCGCCCGCCGCGGAGGGCGGCGCGGAACTTGCTGCGAAGAAGCAGTCGAACGGTGACTGGCTCATCACGGGCAGCCTTCCTTTCGTGGCGAACGCGCCGATCGCGAAGGTCTTCGTGGTTCAGGTGCGGAGCGATGCCAAGAAAACCGGCGCGAGCGGGATGAGCACGTTGCTCGTGCCGCGGGATGCAGCAGGGCTCGCAGTGGGCGATTCCCCGGAGGCAACCGGCCCGGCGATCCGCTGGCACCAGGGCACCGGCGCGTCCGTGACGTTCAAGGACTGCCGGGTTCCCGCCGATCACCTCGTGGGCAAGGAAGGACAGAGCCCGCTCGCCGACGGAATGCTGCTCGCTCACGGCGTGCCGCAGATGGCGGCGATCAATCTCGGCCTTGGCCGCGCGGCGTACGAGGCGGCGGTCGACTACACGAAGATCCGCCGGCAGGGCGGGCGCAACATCATCGAGCACCAGGCGATTGGCGGGAAGCTCGCCGACTGCGCGATCCGCCTCGAGCTTGCGCGCAACATGATCTGGAAGGCCGCGTGGGCGTTCGATCATCCCGACGCGGTCGCTGACCGCAGCCTCCCCGGGCTGCCGCTGCACACGATCGCGCGCGTCTACACCGCGGAGGCCGTCAATGAAGTGACGCTTCTTGCGGCGGAGTGCTTCGGCGCCATGGGCGTCATGCGCGACATGCCGTTGCAGAAGTACGTGCACGACGGCTTCGTCTTCGCACACGCGGAAGAAACCGACGACGCCGCCAAGCTCGGCATCGCGGAGGCGGTCGCGGGCTACGAGCGGCCACTGGCTGCCTAGGGATGAGGGCGGAGGGATGAGGGATGAGGGATGAGGGTTTGACCCCACCCCTGTTTGTCACTTTTCACCATAGGACTCGGAAATGGATTTTTCGCTGAACGAAGAGCAGCGTCACTGGCAGATGGAGTCGCGCAAGTTCTCCGACGAGGAGCTCCGCCCGCTCTCGCTCAAGCGCGACCAGATCGAGGGCGGCTTCGAGCCGTGGAACTGGGAGATCATCGAGAAAGGCTCCAGGCTCGGATTCCGCACCCTGGCGGTGCCCAAGGAATGGGGCGGTCCCGGCGCGGACTTCGTATCGCAGGCGCTGGTGATGGCGGAGCTCGCGCGCGGCGACAGCGCCATGTCCAAGGCCTTCAGCCAGAACTGGAAATGGAGCCACCTGATTGCCGCCGCCTGCACGGAGGACCAGAAGGAGCGCTTCCTCAAGCCCTTCCTCGCCAACCACCGCTATGTGATGGGGCGGGGCATCACGGAACCCAACGCCGGCTCGGACAATCGCCTGCCGCCCGAGGACGACCCCAAGGCCGGGTTCCGGCTGCGCGCGGAGCGCAAGGGTGACGAGTGGATACTCAACGGCGAGAAGTGCTTCATTGCAAACGGCAGCGTCGGCTCGCTCTTCTTCGTCGACGCGCGCACCAATCCCGAGGCCAACATCAAGCAGGGCGGGACTCTCTTCATGGTGCCCAAGAGCACCCCCGGGTTTCGCATCGGCAAGGTCTTCAACAAGCGCGGCTGGCGCTTCTACCAGAACGCGGAGCTCATTTTCGAGGACGCGCGCGTGCCCCACGCGAACGTCGTGGGCAACGTGGGTGGCGCCGCTGCGACCAGCAAGGGCGACAACACCGGTGGGGATCTCTTCGGCGACCTGGAGCTCGCCGCCAACGCGCTCGGCGTCTGCGACGACGCCGTCGGCATGGCGATGGCGTTCAGCCGCTCCCACAAGCGCGCGGGCAGGTATCTCTTCGAGCACCAGATGGTCCAGCTGAAGTTGACGGAGATGCACGCGTTGACCGAGGCGCTGCGCTCATTCGTGATGCGCGTCGCGTGGCTTCACGACCGCAAGGAGACCAGCGCGAACGCGGGGCTGGTGATGAACTATTCCTGTGATGTGATCCAGCGCGTCACCAGGCTCAACATGACGGTTCACGGGGCAGAGGGCTGCCTCATGAACGCGCGCGTGGACAAGCTTGTGCGCGACGCAATGGTATGGACGCACCTTGCCGCCGACACGGTGCAGCGCATGAAGAGCTTCAGGAAGCTCTCGGGCAAGAAGGCGAGCGCGGGGATTAGCGGCGACTGACCGGAGGAGGATCCGACATGAAGCTCAAGTCAACTGTGAAGGTGATCAACGAGGCGGACTTCCCGGGCCAGCGCGGCGTCACGGAAGGCCAGACCTACAAGCGCCTCGTCGGATGGCCGGAAGTCGTCATGACGGACCGCGTGCGCATCGGCCGCGCGAGCTATCTTCCCGGCACCTACGAGCAGCTGCACTGGCACCCGATCGAGGCCTGCTATTACGTGATCTCGGGGCATGCCACCGTGCGCGACGTGGAAGGCAAGGAATACGAGGTCGGGCCGGGATCGATCATCTACGCGCCCCCGGGCATCGCCGGCGCGCACGAGTGGGAGGTCAAGGAAGGCCTCGAGCTGATTGACATCCGCGCCACCAACGAGACCAACCGCAAGATGCAGTTCACGGTCGACAAGAAGACGATGCGCTCTTATATCGACCTCGAGGAGCTCGAGAAGCGCGAGGGCGTGAGCTTCAAGTCGCACTACTGAGCGAACGCGCTGCCGGGGGCGTGACGTGCGGCCGGAGCTCCTTGTCGTCGCCCCGATCTACCCCCCGGCGCTCGCCGCGCTCGAGCGCGAGTACACCCTGCACAAGCTCTGGCTCGCCCCGGATCCGGACGCTCTGGTGGCCGAGGTGGCGGAACGGGTCCGCGGCGTGGTGACGGTGGGATCGATCGGGCTTGCGCCGGGGCGTATCGAGTCCCTTCCCGGGCTCGAGATCATCGGCTGCTTCGGCACGCCCCGCGGCACGGTCGACCTTGCCGCTGCGAAGGCGCGCGGAGTGGTCGTGACGAACACGCCGGACTCGATCACGGAAGCGGTTGCCGACATCGCGATCGGTCTCGTCCTCTCGGTCATGCGCAAAATCGCGGAAACCGACCGCTTTGTTCGCGCCGGCAGGTGGCCGGCAGCTCTGCCTCCGATGGGAACGGGGCTCGGCGGGAAGACCTGCGGGATCATCGGCTTGGGCGCGATCGGCGGTGGCGTCGCCAGGCGCGCGCAGGCCTGCGGCATGGCGGTGTGCTATCACGGACCGCGTGAAAAACCGGGAGTCCCTTACGCGTACTGCGCCGACCTAGAGGACACGGCGCGGCGCGCCGACTGCCTGGTGGTTTCATGCCCCTTGACGCCCAAGACCCGCGGTCTCATCGGCTCGCGCGTGCTCGACGCGCTGGGACCAGGCGGTTTCCTGGTGAACGTCGCGCGCGGCCCGGTCGTGGACGAGGCTGCATTGATCTCGGCGCTCGAGGCCGGCCGGATCGCAGGCGCCGGGCTCGATGTGTACTGGGACGAGCCGCACGTGCCTTCTGCGCTGCTCGCGATGGAGAACGTCGTCCTTACCCCGCACATCGGCTCATCCACGCTGGAGGTTCGCGAGGCGCGGGGCGAGAAGCTCCTGGCGAACCTGCGAGCGCATTTTGCGGGCAAGCCGGTGCCTTACCCGTTGACTGACGATCGCTCCCGGAAGCCGTGAATCGAGGCGGACGGCGACGTCACCCGGCGCTCCCCGGGCCACGAATCGCCAGCTTGCGTCACGCCGTTCGCTCGATGGCGCCGGCGCGCTTGAGGATCTCGACCATGTCGCGGTAGCCGCGCTGCCGCGCGAGCGTGAGCGGCGTCTGCCCATTACGGTCGGGGAGATTGACGTTCGCGCCGGCCTCCACCAGCGCCTTCAGCGTCGCCACGTGCCGCGGGCCGCCGTCGCCGAGCACGATCGACTCGATCAGCGCCGTCCACCCCAGGTTGTTGACGTGATCGAGCGGCGCGCCCGCCCGGATGAGCGTGCGCACGACGTCCGCATGGCCGAGGTGGGCGGCGGCAATGAGGGCCGTGCCATCGTAGCGGCTGGTGATGTTCCTCGCGCTGCAGCCGAGCGCAAGCGCCACCTTGAGCGTCGGAACATCGTTCGCGACCGCGGCGATCGTGACGATGTCGTAGCGGTCGTGCTCGAGCGAGTTCGGGTTCGCGCCCGCTTTCGCGAGCGCGCGCATGGCATCGTGATGCCCGCCGTAGGCGGCCACATGCAGAGGCGTGCGGCTGTAGTCGTCGCGCACGCTGACGCTCGCCCCGCGGGCGATGAGGGCGCGAATCTCCGGCGCGTCGCCGCGCGCGGCGGCGGCAAACAACCCCGTATAGGCCGCCCGTTCCTTTGGGGATGGCGGGACCTGTCCCTGCGCCGCCACTGCCCAGCACGCGACGCCAAGCCATCCTGCCGCCCGAAGAATCGGGCTTCGCTGGAAAAGCTTCACGGGGCCAGGGTCAACGTCGAGCGCCGTTACCGGCAGCGCGTAGTCCATCGCATGATGGGCGTAGCCTGGGGACACGCCGTGCAGGAACAACACTGCGGCGGAGCTGCTGTAGCGAGCCATCCCGTTCAACATGGAACTCTCCCTTGTGGTGAACGCACGGATGCGAGCGATAAAGTCTCGCCGAGGCATTCTAGCGACGGCCCGATCCCAGGGTCAAACCGTGTGCGCGGTGTCCTGATGGCGCGCAACGCGCGCGACCCGCTTGGCGGCTCGTTTCCTTGTGCTATGCTGATCCGCTGCGGCAATCGATTGAACCGTTTTCGAGCGGCGATTCCCGGCCGGGCCTGAAATGACCGACAAGCCCCTCAACAAGGGACCCCACGACATGGGCGGCAGCGCTGCCGGTCCCATCGACACCATGGATCACGGGATGCGCTTCTGGGAGAAGCAGGCCAACGCCCTGCGCAGTACTCTCACGGGCAAGAAGATCGTGCGTCTCGACGCGCTGCGGCGCGCCGCCGAGGATCTGGGGGATCAGTACTACAAGCTGGCATACTTCGAGCGTACGACCGCCGCCCTGCGCACCGTGTTGCTGGAGAAAGGGCTTTTTACCGAGGCGGAGCTGAAGGCGAAGATGGCTGAAGTGCGGTCGCGCTTCGAAGTTCCCCGTGAACCGCATTCATCCGCCGGGGAAGGAACTGATCGATGATGCGGACACGGCCCAAGCGCGCGAAGAAGCCGCGCCCCTCGACCTATACCCCGGCACCGGGGCACCGCTTCAGCGTGGGCGACCGCGTCGCGATCAAACGCGCCTTCCCGCCGGGGCACCGGCGCACGCCTTACTACATTCGCGGGAAGGAGGGCGTGATCGAGCGCATCTGCGGCGCGTTTCCGAACCCCGAAGAGCTCGCGTACGGGTTCGACGGCGAGCCCGCGAAAGTGCTCTATCGCGTGCGCTTCGAGCAAAAGCACGTGTGGCCGGATTACCAGGGTCCGGCGCGCGATATCATCGAGATGGAAGTCTTCGAGCACTGGCTCGCGCCTGCGCCGGGGCGGGAAAAGCGGGCCAAAGCAACCCGGAGCGGATGACCAACATGAATGACACCCCGTTCGACTACTACGCGGACAAGAAGCATGACCACACGCACGGCCACCACGCGCCGGTGACGGGGCGCGACGAAGGCCCCCCTTCCGAATATGAAGTCATGAGCCGTGCCATGCAGGAGCTGCTCGAGGCGAAGGGTATCGTCACTGCCGACGAAGTCCGGCGCCGGATGGAGATCTTCGAGCAGGATTACCCATACCGGGGCTCGCGGGTCATCGCGCGCGCGTGGACCGACCCGGCGTTCAAGAGGCGCCTGCTGAAGGATGGAAAGGCGGCCTGCGCGGAGATGGGCGTGGATCTCGAGGCGACGCGGCTCATCGCGGTCGAGAATACGCCGGAGGTGCACAACCTCATCGTCTGCACGCTCTGCTCGTGCTATCCGCGCGAGCTGCTCGGCTCCCCTCCGACCTGGTACAAGAGCGACAACTACCGCGCCCGCGTGGTGTTCGAGCCGCGCTCGGTGCTGAAGGAGTTCGGAACGCTGTTGCCGGAGGACGTCACCGTGCGCGTGCACGATTCCAACGCGGACATGCGCTACGTGGTAGTCCCGATGCGCCCGCAAGGCACGGAAGGCTGGAGCGAGGAGCAGCTCGCGGAGATCCTCACGCGCGACACGCTCGTCGGCGTAACGGTTCCCAAAGCCAGAAGTCAGAAGTCAGAAGGCAGAGGTTGAGAGGCGAACGCGGGGCTCCAACCGCTTACCGCTTACCGCTCACCGCTTACCGCTGACGCAGTCGTTCAAAAGGTGGCGAAGCAGTAGAGCAGGCCCGCGCCGCCCGTCTGCTTCAACGCATCCAGGCTGCAGCCGCGCGACGGGTGAGAGGAATTCCATGACCGGGACGCCGCGTCATCGCTCAGCCCGACGCGATCGTGATGCCCGACCATCGCACCACCTGCGTCGCCGCTCGTCCAGTTGCTGCAGGTCATGTCCTCGTCACCGGTGAAAGCGCTGCCGTCCGGCTTCGAGCCCGTCAGGATGTCGTGCCTATTGGGACTGTCGCCGCGGCCGTTGACGACGGCACCCTTTTCGGTGAGCGCGGTTTCCTTGTTGAGGTTGTTGTTCCCGTGCAGCTCCGCAACGTTGGACGCGATCAGCACCCCCTTGGCGTTGTGCCACGGACCGACGCCGATTCGGTCGCGCGCATGGACCGTCGGCGAGCTGCGGCTGGGGCTTGCACTGAGATAAGCGCGCCAGAAGCGATGGCCCGCTCCGACCGCCTTGGCGAGCGCCTGGCAGTGCTGGTCGGCGCCACTCAATCCGCCGAAATCCGCGCCCTTGCCGCTGCCGGTGCTGGTGACAAAGAAAGTCATGTCAGCGTAGCGCTGGTAGGCAGCACAGCCACTCAGTCCGAGCGTGAGCAACGCAGCCGCTGCTACTGCACCCGCACGCGTCAAATTCACCGTGTTCTCCCGGAAAAGTCGCAGCGCCGCGGACAGACCCGTGACCGCGTGGCGGCGCGCCAATTATAAACGGCAGGCTGCCCGAACGTCGGTCGAAATGCCAATCGGGAGAGCGCCCGGGCGACGGGCAGGAGCTGCGATGGCGAGCGGAGGCGTTTGCCCCCGCTCGCCGGCCGAAGGTGAAAGCGAACTACTTCGCGGCGAAACAGTAGATGAGGCCGGCACCGCCGGACTTCTTCAGCGCTTCCTGGCTGCATCCGCGTGAGGGATGCGAGGAGTTCCAGGACTTGGACGGCGCATCGTCGCGCAGGCCCATGCGGTCGTGGTGCCCGACCATGGCGTGGCCATCGCCGCTGTTCGTCCAGTTGCTGCAGGTGCGGTCATCGCCGCCGCTGAACGCGGTTCCGTCCGGCTGAGAGCCGGTGAGAATGTCGTGCTGGTTGTTGGGCCGCTGCGGACGGCCGGGAACGATCTCTCCTTTCTCGTTAAGGGCGGTCTGCTGATCGAGGTTGTTGTTGCCGTGGAGCTCCGCGAGATTCGACGCGATCAGCACGCCCTTCGCGTTGCGCCACGGGCCATTCCCGATGCGGTCCCGCGCGTTCACCGCGTTGGCGCCGCTCGTGCTGAGATACGCGCGCCAGGTCCAGTTGCCGGCCCCGGCTGCTGCAGCCAGTTTCTGGCAATGCTTGTCCGCGCCCGCCAGCCCCCCGAGATCGGCGCCTTTGCCGGCGCCCACGCTGGTGATGAAAAACGTCATTTTGGATTGCTGCGCTTGCACCGCGTTGCCGAAGCCCAATGAAAGCACCATAACCATCGCGGCGGCGCCGAAACTCTTGAGGCTCATTTCGATCTCCCGGGAATTTGACCAATCCGCGCCCGGGACTGACAGGACGCCAGTTCCAGGGCCGGCGAATCATAAACGCCGGAGGGGCCGGCGTTATTCCCCGCGCGTTCCGGCAATACCCGATCTGGGATAATGGCGGGCGCCGGATCAGGGAAAGGGGGTGCCCTATGGCGATCACGGTTTTTCCCGCCACGTCGGGCTTTGCCGCCGAGGTTGGCGACGTCGATCTGTCTCGCCCGCTGGCGCAGGACGATGCCGAGGCGATCAAGGCGGCATTCTGGAAGTACGCGGTGCTCGTCTTCCCGGAGCAACGTCTCGAGCCCGGGCACCATCTCGCTTTTGCACAGCTGTTCGGCCCGCTCGAGTCCGACCGCGTGCTGGACCCGAAGGTGACGCCGCACCGGCTGGATCAGCGCTTCGCCGACATCTCGAACCTGGCGGCAGAAGGCCGTCCCTCGCGTTGGAAGAGCGCTACAGAACGAGCTCGAGAAAAACCACGTCCAGCCAGCGGTCGAACTTGCGTCCCACTTCGCGGAAGTGGGCCACGCGATCGAACCCCATGGTCTCGAGCATGGCGATGACGGCAGTCGACTCGCTGCAGCACCCGCCGACGAGGGCGTGATATTGAAGCGCACGCGCGCGCGTCACCAGGTCGGCCATGATGGCGCGGCCGATCCCCCGCCGGTGCCATTCGTGATGTACGTAAACCGAGAACTCGGCCGTGTGCCGGTACGCGGGACGGCCCCGGAAAACCTCGAGCGCTCCCCAGCCCACAACGTTCCGGTCAACGTCGGCCACGGTGACTGGATGAGCCGCTGAGCGTTTCTCGAGCCATGCGAGCCGCTCGTCGAGCGTCAGGAGCTGGGTGTGGAACGTCGCCGTGGAGCTGACGACGTAGTGGTTCTGGATGTCGTTGATGATCGCGGCGTCGCCGGGCTTTGCCAGGCGAACCAAGCATGCACTCATCTTGATCCTGCGGGAACCGGCAGCAACGCGATGAACCGGCAGGCGCGTCGCCGTGAAGGCGATTCGCTCGGGACGATCGCGCCCTCAGCCGGCTCCGGCCTCGGCGACAACCGGTGCGTTCCGCCGCCGCAGGAACCAGTAACCGACGAAGAGGCCAACCGGAATACAGGCGAACGCCGCGACCTGCCGGTCAGGATGAAAGATGACCACCATGGCAATACCGGCCAGCGCAAGGCGCAGGAGCCCGTCGATCGCGTGGTGGTCGGCGAACCGCGCCTGGATGCTGAAGCTGATGGCAATGGTCGCCGCCATGAGCAGCAGCATCGCCCCGATCTGCGCAAGCCCCGGCTCCAGGACGAGTTCCGGACGCGTAAAGACGCCGGCCATCAGCACGAACAGCGAGATGCAGATCGCTATCCCGCGGAACAGCGTTTGAAGGAAGGGCGCGTCCGCGATCTTGGCCGTGACCGCGGCCACCACGGAAGTGGGCGGCGTAAGCTCGCCCCAGACCGCGAGGAAGAAGGCGAAGAAGTGCACGACCCAGGGATCGACGCCGACCGTAATCATCGCCGGCGCGATCACGAGGGCGGTAATGATGTACGTCGGCGCGGGCGGCAGCCCGGTGCCGAGCAGCGCGCCGAAGAAAAATGCAACGATGACCATGGCAAAAAGGTTGACCCCGGCCATGGCGACGAGGATGGCGCCAATCTTCGTCGGCACGCCGGTGATGACAAGAGCTCCGGTCATGATCGACAGCGTCGCCAGCAGCAGGGTCAGGTCTGCGGTCATGCTGGCGAAGGAATCGACAAGACGCCGGAGCGGGCCGATAAGGGACCGTACCACCCCGCCCTTGGCCCTCACCGCCGACCAGCTATGCGCCGCGAAGAGGACGCCCAATGTGGCGAGAAAGACGTACAACGCCGCGAACATCGGCGGCAGGTGCAGCACCGCCATGAGAGCGATCAACCCGCTGACGACGGCGACGAACGCGCCGATATTGGTCCAGTCCGTCCACCGCATGAGTGCGGCGGTGATGGATCCGAGGCGGGCGCGGTAGCGCGTCGAGAGCAGGTAGACCGAGGCCGCGATGCCAACGAAGTAGATCAATGCCGGCGCATAGCCGCGCGCGACGACGTCGAAATAGCTGACCCCGAGAAATTCCGCCATCAGGAAGGCGGAAATGCCCATGATCGGCGGCATCAGCTGACCGCCCAGCGAGGACGCCGTTTCGATGGCGGCCGCGGTCGTGCGCGGCATGCCGGCGCCGATCATGGCCGGAATGGTTGCCGAACCCGTGGTGATCGCGTTGGCCGCGCTGCTGCCACTCACGGAGGCAACGGCCAACGACCCGAGCACTGCCGATTGTGGCAGCGCATGCGGCGAGCGCACGGCGATCTGCGTGGAGCCCTTGAGAATGGAATCGACGCAGCCGAAGGCGCGCAGCGTGGAAAGGACGAGTATGAACGAGCCGATCAGCGTCAGCGCAAGCTGCGGCAGGTTGGAGTAGACGCCGGTCGACATCTCCACGCTCATCGCCGTGACAATGCGCTCCCAGCTCAACCCGGGATGATTGAACATGCCGGGCACGACCGCACCGTAGACCGCATAGAAAATCAGGATGACGTTCAGGATAAAGAGCGCCAGATAGCGCTTGCGGGCGTATTCCATGACGAGCAGAGCCATCAACGCGCCCATCGCGAGGTCAGTGTTGTTCCAGAAGCCGGCGCGCACCGTGCCGATCGCCTCGTATTCGACGACCATGTAGACCCCAACGGTTATCGAGATGACGATGTAGACCGCCGCGATCACGTAATTGGCGGCGGCGGGAAGGCTCGGGTAGAACTCGTTCTTGCGCAATGCCTCGAGCGTGTAGAGGACAAACGTGACCGGAACCAGCGCGAAGGCAAGCAGGACAGGGCCGCCCCGGGTCGTCCAGTAATAGGCGAAGAGATAGACGAAGAAGAAAACCGCCGTCAGGTAATAAAGCCATTCGACCACGCGGCGCGGGCGGCTCAAAGGCGCGGCGTTTTCGCTCATGGCTCGGGTGGCGCTTTTCTCAGCGACAAAAAACGTGCGCGGGGGCTTGCCCGCGCACGCTCATCGATTTACTTCACGAAGGGAAATTTATTTCTTTGCGACCTTGGCGTCCCACTTCGCATCCCAGACGCCCTTCTCGCGCATGTATTTCGCAAGGCCCGGATGGATGGGCACGAGGTCTGCCGCAGCCGTAACGCCGCGGCGCTGGAACCCGGACATGTCCTCGGCGATCTGCGAGAAGCCCTTGTCAGCCTTGGCCAGCGCGGCAACGTTTTTCTCGACCACCTTGAGCATCTGGTAGACGTCGTCTGCGGGCACGTCGAGACCGACGTGAAAGCCATAGTAGAACGGCAGCAGGACCACCTTGTCGGCGTGGACGTCGCGCTTGAACACCTCGGGCTTCAGCTCGAGGACGGCGAAGCCGGCCTTCTTGAGCGTGGCAATTTCCGCGGCGCTCGGATTGACCGGAGCCCAGTCGGTCGCCAATGACGCCTCCGTGATCCAGGGCGGCACCGCGATTTCGCCGGTGGTGTAGAGGCCAAACCCGTCGATACCGCCGCTCTGGAGAATCGATCCGGCGGCGGACAAGTCGACCTGGCGATACGTGTACTTTATTCCGAGCGCCTCGAACGCCCGCTCGATCTGGGCGCGCGTATCCCATGGGGGATTGCCGACAAAGAGCGCCTTGCCGGCCAGATCGTTCCAGCTCTTGTACTTGTCCTTGTTGCGCGCGTGCACCGCCAGGCCCATGTCCGTGGTGTACACCCACAAGGACTGCACCACCGGGCGCTTCATGGCTGACTTGAAGCCCTTGAAGCGCCTGATGTCGTTGGCGAGCTCGTAAAATGCGATATCGGAGCCGTAGTTGCCGTCGAACTGGCCGGTGGCAAAGCCCTTGACCGAGATTACCGCGCCGGGCGTGGGCTGCACGGTGATCTGGTACTTGGGCATCTCGCGGTTCAGCAGTTCGGCGAGGACGACGAGCGCCTTGTGTCCGGCCGAGCCGACGGCGGACGTGCCCCACCGGATATCCTTCTGCGACCATCCCGGGACGGCCCAGGCCGCCATCAGGCCCGCGACGAGTAAGACTATCGTGCGTTTGAACATGTGTACCTCCTCCTTTCTAGATTGGAAGCGAGGATTCTGCCGACCCCCGTACTTGGAGATTGTATTACAGGTGCTGCTGCGAGAGACGCGAGACGGGTGGCGGTCAGGCGGAGAGAGCAAGGCGGCGGGAGGGGCGAAACAGTGTAAAAGTCCTTTCGATTCAGCAGGGTTCCGGCCCCACCTTAAGGATCAAGGATAAGGGATGACGGATGAAGAGCGGAGACGTTAAACGCTGCCCAGCGGGTTTCCTTCATCCTTCATCCTTCCGCCTTGCCTTAAATCAGTCCCAGGCGGGAGCGCGGCCCTTGGGATTGGCGATGCGGCCGTCGGGCCGGGCCAGTGCGTGGATCCGATCCATCTCCTCTTCGGTCAGCGCGAAGTCGAAGACGCGCAGGCACTCGGCCATGTGCTGCGCGTTTGCCGAGCGCGGGATCGGCGCGATGTTGCCTTGCTGGACGAGCCAGCGCAGCGAGATCTGGGCGATCGTCTTTCCTTTCTTCTGCGCCAGGTCGGCCAGCACCGGATCGCCGAAGAGACGCCCCCGCGCGAGCGGACAGTACGCCATGAATATGAGCCCAGCACGGCGGCAGAAATCCAGCACCTTGGTTTGCCGGAGATACGGATGGTACTCCGCCTGCAGGACGCACAGCGGCTCGGGGCAGAGCCGCATCGCGTCCTCGACCATGGCGATGTTGAAGTTGGCGACGCCGACGTGGCGCGTCTTCCCGTCACGCTTCGCCTTCGCCAGCGCGCCCATCGTCTCGGCAAGCGGCACGTTGTCCACGCTTGGCCAGTGCACGAGCAGGAGATCCACGTAGTCCACCTGCAGCCGCGCAAGGCTCTCCTCCACCGAGCGCGCAAAGGCGTCGGCGCGCAAGTATTCGTGCGAGACCTTGGTGGTGAGGAAGATGTCTTTGCGGGGCACCGCGGAGAGGCGTATCCCCTTGCCGACGCCTTCCTCGGTGCCGTATTTCCAGGCCGTGTCGATGTGGCGATAGCCGAGCTCGAGCGCCTTCGCCACGACGTCGGCGCAATCCCCGAGCTGGGACGTCCCGAAGCCGACGACCGGGATTTGAGCCCCGCGCGCTGAGAGAACGGGAGACTTCATGCTCCGTGTGCCTCGATGTCCGCTTTCCTGACCACCCTGGTCCGCTTACACCGCTATTGTCATGCAGGCCGCGCTTGCGACCGGTCCCGGGTCGCCCCGTTACTTGATCACGGTCCAGGGTTTCGCCTTGTTTAGCGCGTATTTCCTGACCGCCTTTTCGTCGAAGGCGAAGCCGAGGCCCGGGGTCTGGTGCAGGACGAGGTCGCCGTTCTTCACTCTCAGCTGATGGTCGATCAACCGCCGGAAATTGAGCACCTGGTCGTCGGGGAAGAACTCGACGTAGCGCGCGTTTGGCGTCGCGCCCACGAGCGGCGCATGCACGTCGTGAAACCAGTGCGGCGAGACGGTCACGCCGTAACCCGACGCCATGGCCGCGATGCGCTTCCATTCGGTGATGCCGCCGCACACGCAGGCGTCCGTCTGCAGGATCTCGGCGCCGCGCTTGTCCAGCAGCTCCTTGTGGTACCAGCGCCCGTAGGCGATCTCGCCGGTCGCCACGACGATCGGCGTCAAGGTCGCGAGCTTGGCATGGCTGTCGATGTCATCCGGACCGAACGGCTCCTCGACCCAGTACGGATCGTATTTTTCCCAGCGGCGCACGTACTGGAGCGCCGTCGGCACATCGCTCCACGCGTTGTTGACATCGAGCGTCAGCACGATATCGGGGCCGACGGCCTCGCGCGCCGCGCGCACGCGCGCCTCTTCCTCGCGCGGCGAGAAGCGGCCGACCTTCATCTTCACGGCCTTGAAGCCCTTCTTCACATAGGAAGCCATTTCCTGGCCCAGCATCTTTGGCGTCTTGCCGGCAAGGTAATAGCCTCCGCTCGCATAGCACGGAACGGTCTCGGTCACGTTCGCGCCGAGGTAGAGGTGGAGCGGCAGCCTCGCGCTGCACGCATTCAAGTCCCAGAGCGCGATGTCGAGGATCGAAATCGCCCGCATCACGCTGCCCGAGCGCCCCTGCAGGAGCGACTCCTGGTACATGTCCTGCCACAGCCCTTCGACCCGCAGCGAGTCCTGGCCCACGAGCTTTTTCGCGAGGAGTTCCTCGACCGCGACGCGCGCGATGTTGCCGCCGGCGCTGCCGACGTAGCAGAAGCCGATTCCCTCGACGCCCTGCGTCGAGCGCACTTTCACGAGGCAGAAATCGCGCGCCGAGACCGTGCGCGTGGAAAACGAGGTGACGTGATCGAGCGGCACGCGCGCAACGCAGACCGAGACCGACTGGATCCTGGGCATGGCTTCTCTCTGGGTAGGAGTCAGGGAAAGCCGTAAAATACCACCGTTCTCAAAGAGGCGTCGCCACACGAATGCTCGAGACCTATCAGGCGAGGCTTGCCGCGCCATTCGCGGTGCTGGGGATCCGCACCGCCGGTGAGCGCCTGGCAGGTATCGACTACCTGCCGAATGGCGCGGCCACGCTCGCGCCGGTGAATCGCCTCGCCGAGCGAGCCTGCCGCCAGATCGAGCGCTACCTCGACGATGCCGCATTTCGCTTCGACCTTCCCTTCGCATTCCGAGGCACCGAGTTCCAGTGCCGCGTCTGGCAGGCGGTCTACCGGATCCCGAGCGGCAGGACGCGGAGCTATCTCGACATCGCGCGCGAGCTCGAGTCGGCGCCGCGCCCGGTCGGCGGCGCGTGCGGCGCAAACCGCATTCCGCTGGTGATCCCGTGCCATCGCGTGGTGGCGAGCCACGGCGTCGGCGGCTTCATGCACGCCCGCCGCGGCGCACCGCTCGAGGTCAAGCGGTGGCTCCTTCGGCATGAAGGTGTGCCGAGTGAGCAGTAAGCGGTAAGCGGTAAGCAGTAAGCGGTAAGCAGTAAGCGGTAAGCAGTAAGCGGTAAGCGGCAAACGGCGAGCCGGAAGTACGATGGTTCGGATTTGACTGCTCACCGCTCACCGCTTACCGCTTACCATTGGACATTTGCATTCATGGCAGACGCACCAGTTTGCGATAGCGATGGATAAAGCGTCCGGTCTGGTAGATGAATTCTGCGACGCGCTGTGGCTCGAAGACGGCCTTGCGCGGACGAGCCTCGAGAGCTACCGCCGCGACCTCGCCGGATTCGGGGGCTGGCTGCGAGAGCGCGAAGGCAAAGCCTTGATCGACGCCGACCAGGCCGACATTCAGATGTACCTGGGCCACCAGTTCAGGAAGAAAGCGCGCGCAACGAGCGTCGCGCGCCTTCTTTCCGTCCTCAAGCGCTTCTACCGCTACCTCCTGCGCCAGGGCCGGATCAAGGGCGATCCGACGCTGAGAATCGACGCGCCCAAGCTGCCGCGATCACTTCCCAAGAGCCTCACCGAGGACGACGTCGAGCAGCTGCTGGCCGCACCGCGGGTCGAACACGCGCTCGGCCTGCGCGACAAGGCAATGCTCGAGACGCTCTACGCGAGCGGGCTGCGCGTGTCCGAGCTCGTCACGCTGAAGCTCACCCAGGTGAGCCTCGACATGGGCGTTGTGCGCGTCGTCGGCAAGGGCTCGAAGGAGCGGCTGGTGCCGCTCGGCGAAGAGGCGATTGAATGGATCCAGCGCTACCTCAAGGAGGCGCGCCCCGGGCTGCTCGCCGGACGCATGAGCGATGAGATCTTCGTCACCGCGCGCGGCGCCGCCATGACCCGGCAGATGTTCTGGCACCTGCTGCGCCGCTACACGCTGCAGGCCGGCCTGCGGAAGGCCATCTCCCCCCACACGCTGCGCCATGCGTTTGCAACGCACCTCCTCAATCACGGGGCGGACCTGCGCGTCGTCCAGTTGCTCCTCGGTCACTCCGACATCTCGACCACGCAGATCTACACCCACGTTGCGCGCGAGCGCCTGAAACAGCTCCACGCCAAGCATCATCCGCGCGGCTGAATCGCCAGGATCGCGATTTAGCCTCGCGGATGATGCTTAAAGGATGAAGGATGAAGGATGAAGGATGACCTGAAGAACCGTTAGTTCGGCAGGAATTTCTTCGCCTTTCGTCTTTCGCTTTTCGACTTCCGCCTTCATCCTTCATCCTTCATCCTTCTATCTTGCGGGTCACTGTCGTGACCCGCGCTCGACGGTGACGCCGAGCCGTTTGACGTTCTTCAGCGGCGCGAGCTTGGTGACGCTGACTTTGACCCAGGGCGCGCCGAATTCCCGCACCACCAGCTCCGCGACGTGCTCGGCGACGCGCTCGATCAGCCCGAAGGGGTTCTCGCGCAGGCTGGCCTCGATGCGCGTGGCTACCGCCGCGTAATCGATCGTGTCGGCGAGGCGGTCGCTGCCGGCCGCGCGCCGCGCCGGGACACCGATCTCGAGATCGAACTGAACCGCCTGGGGCACCCGTCGCTCCCAGTCATAGACGCCGATCAGGATCTCGAGGCGCAGCTCGCTGATGAAAATCGTGTCCACTCGAACGCCGTGAATGGGGAATCGTGAATCGACCGCTTCAGGCTGGACGCCGCAGCGTCATGGAGGTGGGCTAGAATGGGCTGTCATTGTAAGTGAATTCCCATGACCCTGTTGACGCTCACGCTGGCAGCTTACCTGATCGGGTCGGTCTCCTTCGCGGTCATCGTGAGCCGCGTGTTCTCGCTGCCCGATCCGCGCAGCTACGGCTCCGGCAATCCGGGCGCAACCAACGTGCTGCGATCCGGCCGCAGATCCGCTGCCGCGCTGACGCTGCTCGGCGATGTCGCGAAAGGCTGGCTCGCGGTGTTTCTTGCGGGCAGCTTCGCCGGCGCGGAGATGATCGAGGCGACCGAGTCGGCGGCCGCCGTCGCGGTGGTGGTCGGTCATATGTATCCCGTGTTTCACCGTTTTCAGGGAGGAAAGGGTGTCGCCACGGTGCTGGGCGTTCTGACCGGGCTTAACCTCTATCTGGCGGCCGGAGCGCTCGCGACGTGGCTCATCATCGCGTTCTTCTTCAGGATCGCGTCGCTTGCCTCCCTGGTGTCGGCGGTGTTTGCGCCATTCTTCTGCTTCCTGCTCTATGGGCTGCATGTGTTTACCGCCGCCGTGGCCCTCATCGCGCCGCTGATCATCTACCGGCACAGGTCCAACATCCGCAATCTGCTGGCCGGAACGGAGTCGCGCCTGGGCAGCCGCTCGTGACTGTGTTTCAGGCAGGCTGCGAAGCGATGCTCTCGAGCGCCCAGCGCGGCCGCACCGTGAACTCCAGTGACGGGTGATGAGCAACGGGTGACGCGTGTTCCAACCGCTTGGCGGCGGCAAAGGCGATCATGGCGCCGTTGTCGGTGCAAAGATCCGGCGGGGGATAAAAAAGAGTAGCCCCCCGCGCGCGGGCATCTTTCGCGAGACGCTCGCGCAAGGAGCGGTTCGCACCAACACCTCCGGCCACCACGAGCGCGTTGAGCCCGGTTTCATCGAGCGCGGCAATGGCCTTCATTGCAAGCACGTCAACGATCGCGGCCTCGGTTTCCGCGGCCAGATCCGGGTAATCGGCGGCCTCGAGCGTGCCCTCGCGCACAAACGCGAGGACCGCGGTCTTGAGGCCGCTGAAACTGAAGTTCAAGTCACCGCTCGCGCGCATCGGCCGGGGCAGGTGAAACCGGCCCGGCCGCCCTTGGGCCGCGAGGTTCGCGAGCGCCGGCCCGCCCGGATAGCCGAGTCCGAGCAGCTTGGCGGTCTTGTCGAAGGCTTCACCGGCTGCATCGTCGACCGTCTCGCCGAGCAACTCGTAGCGACCCACGCCCGTGACGCGCACGAGCTCGGTGTGCCCGCCCGATACCAGCAGCGCAACGAATGGAAACCGGGGTGCGGGCGAGGCGAGCAACGGTGAGAGCAAATGCGCTTCCATATGGTGCACGGACAGGGCGGGCACGCCGAGCGCGTAGGCGAGCCCGTGACCGATCGCCGCGCCCACCAGCAGGGCGCCGGCGAGCCCGGGTCCCTGCGTGTAGGCGATTGCGCTCAGCTCATCGAGCGAGCAACCGCACCTCGCCAGCAACTCGCGCGCGAGCGGCAGCACCCTGCGGATATGGTCGCGGGAGGCCAGCTCCGGAACCACACCTCCATAGGGGCCGTGCAGACTTGCCTGCGAGTGCAGCACGTGGCCCAGCAGTCCCCGCTGCCCGTGATAGAGCGCGATCCCGGTTTCGTCGCAGGAGGTCTCGATGCCCAGAACCAACACGGTTATTCAGTCTGGCTATGCCGCTTTGACCTTGATATAATACGCGTTTTTCGCTACGAGCCGAGTGCACATGCCGACTGTACGGGTAAAAGAGAACGAGCCGTTCGAAGCCGCCTTGCGCCGCTTCAAGCGCACGGTGGAAAAGACCGGCCTCCTGACCGAGCTCCGGGCGCGCGAGTACTACGAGAAGCCGACGACCGAGCGCAAGCGCAAGCTCGCGGCAGCGATCAAGCGCCACCACAAGCGCCTGCGCGCTCAGTTGCTTCCGCCGCGGATGTATTAACGCCCGTAAGCGGTGAACGGTAAGCGCTAAGGAGTAAACGGTACGCCGTAAAGGGTGAAGGGTGTTTTCCCTTCGCCCTTTTTGTTTTCCGAACTCCACTTACCGCTCACCGCTTACCCCTTACCGCTCACATGTCGCTGAAAGCGCGAATCAACGACGAACTCAAGGCCGCCATGCGAGGCGGCGACGCGCTGCGCCGCGACGCGCTGCGCCTGCTCCTTGCCGCGCTCAAGCAGCGCGAGGTGGATGGACGGAAGGAGCTCGCCGATGCGGAGGTCGTGTCCGTCATCGACAAGATGATCAAGCAGCGGCGCGAGGCCATCGCTCAATTCGAGAAAGGTGGCCGGCAGGATCTCGCTGAAAAGGAACGCTTCGAGATCGGCGTTCTGGAGGTCTACATGCCGCAAATGCTCCCGGAATCCGATATCGAGGCCGCCGTCGCGGAGGCCATCGCGACGGCCGGCGCGAAGGGGCCCTCCGACATGGGCAAGGTCATGGGAGCGCTCAAGTCGAAACTGGCCGGCCGTGCCGACATGGGTAAAGTTTCGGCGTTGGTCAGGGCGAAGCTATCGAGCTAGCTGTCCCGGGCGCAGCCCGGCCTGTACCTCGGCCCTTGCGCAGGTGTTCACGGCTGGGCTTTGGCAAGGTCGTTGCTTGTCCCGATAACGGTCGGGAAGTCGCGATTTGTCGCTTTATCGATCCTGCGGTGTCGCTATAATCGATGGACCGACAACGTGGAGTCGTTCAGAGTGCGTACGTTCGAACAGACGCCCGGCCGGTTGAGGGCCGTTTCGTAAATCATGCGCGCACCCGATCCGCCCCCGTATTTCAGACAGCATTTCTTGCGCGCATGATTCCGCAATCCTTCATCCAGGAGCTCCTGGCCCGCGTCGAGATCGTCGACGTGATCGACCGGCACGTGAAGTTGAAGCGCGCCGGCGCAAACTACGTCGCCTGCTGCCCGTTTCACACCGAGAAGACGCCTTCGTTCACGGTCAGCCCGACCAAGCAGTTCTATCATTGCTTCGGGTGCGGCGCCCATGGGACGGCGGTCGGTTTCCTGATGGAATACAGCGCCATGGGGTTTGTCGAGGCGGTCAAGGAGCTCGCCCAGGGCGTGGGCATGCAGGTGCCGGAGAGCCGCGGCGAGCCGGACCGCCGCAAGCCCGAAGCCGACCTCTACGATGTGCTGCTCCAGGCGGCGCAATACTATCGCGGCCGCCTGAAAGACTCGCCCCGGGCGATCGGCTATCTCAAGCAGCGCGGGCTGTCCGGAGAGATCGCGAAGCGCTTCGGCATCGGCTACGCGCCCGAGGGCTGGCAGAACCTTGCCGCTGCATTCTCCGATTACAGCGGGCCCCTGCTCGCGACCGCAGGGCTCGTGAAAAGCAACGACGACGGGCGGCGCTACGATGTCTTTCGTGACCGGGTGATGTTTCCGATCGTGGATGTTCGGGGCAACGTCATCGGGTTCGGCGGGCGCGTCCTCGGAGACGGTGAGCCGAAGTATCTGAACTCCCCCGAGACGCCCGTGTTCGAGAAAGGGCGCGAGCTCTACGGGCTCTACCAGGCGCGCCGCGCCATACGCGAGGCCGGCCGCGTCGTGGTGGTCGAGGGCTACATGGACGTCGTCGCCCTCGCCCAGCACGGCATCGAGTACGCGGTTGCCACGCTCGGGACCGCAACGACGCCACTGCACGTGCAGAAGCTCATGCGCCAGAGCGACGAGATCGTCTTCTGCTTCGACGGCGACGAGGCCGGCCGCCGCGCCGCGTGGCGCGCTCTCGAAGGGAGCCTCGCCCAGCTCCAGGATGGCAAGCAGGTGAAATTCCTCTTCCTGCCCGAGGGGGAGGACCCGGATTCCTATGTCCGGCGAAACGGCAGGCCCGAACTGGAGGCATTGTTCGGTGAGGCCGCTCCCCTCTCGAAGTTTCTCCTCGATGGCCTGGAGCGGCGCGTGGACCTCGCCACGGCCGAAGGCCGGGCGGGGCTTCTCCACGAGGCAAAACCGCTCATCAGGCAGATGCAGCCAACGCTTCTCCGCGTGCAGCTTCTGCGCGAGCTGGGGGCGAAGGGCCGGCTTCCACCCGAGGAAGTCGCGCAACTGCTTGAGCTGGCGCCGAAGGGCGGCCCCGCTCGCGCGCCGGAGCCACGCTATCCGCGGGTCGCCCCCGCGTCCATCGCGCGCGCGCTGTTGCGGCTCCTTATCGCCAATCCGACGCTGGCGGGGGTGCTGACCCCCGAGCAGCAGGCGCTGCTCGATGCCGTGGAGCTCGCGCCGGTGGCGGAGCTGATCGGGCTCGTGCGCGAGAGCGATATCGTCACGCCGGCGATGCTGATCGAGGCGACGCGTGATTCGTCACATTCGACGCTTTTTCAGCAGGTCGCGGGCGAGACCATGGCCGGCGCGGAGGATCTGGAGTCGGCGCAGGCCGAGTGGCTGGGGGCCTTTGTCCAGCTCGAGCTTGTGCGGGTGCAGGGCGAGTACCAGCGCCTCACCGCGACGGGCGCTCGCAGCGAGGCCGAGCGCGTGCGCTTCCTGGAGCTTTCGCGCCGCCTCGCGGAGCTGAAGGGTGCGGCGGCCACCGCCGTGCGCCCGTCGGCATGAATGGCGCTCGCGGGTTGAAGTTGCGTTGCCCCGCCCCCAAATCTAGACTTCGGCCCTCACCATTCTGGCTCGAAAATTGCTTTACGCGACAGCAGGTTGGCGCGGTAACTTTCGCGTCTGATGCTGGTCGAACCGAGGTATAATCCGCAGCTTTTTAGCGCCCTCACCGGACGGGACTCTCGAGATGGCAAGACCCAGGAAAGCAAAGGCAAAATCGGCAGCTCGCAAAAAGGCAGTTGCCAAGGCCAAACGCGCCCATAAGCGCGCGGCCGTAAAAGCGAAGCGGCCGAAGGCGCGCGCTCGGGTGCGGTCGGCCGTCAAGCGCCGCCTGAAATCCCGCCCGGCGCCCAAGCCCAAACTCGGAGCAGGCGCGAAGCCCAAACGTGCCGCGAAAGTCCAGGCGAAGCCGGCCAAAGTACCCCAGAAAATGGACAAGGCAACGCTGAAGAAGGCGTTGCTCAGGGAGCGCATCGCGCGCGCGCAGGCCAAGCTGGGCGGCAAGCCGCGCTCGACCCGCGGACTGACGGCGAAGGAAAAGGCGCTGGTAAAGGAGTTCGAGCGCCGGGAGCTCTCGCCGGCCGACGCCGAAGCGCGGCGCGCACGTCTCAAGAATCTCGTCATTATCGGCAAGGAGAGAAGCTACCTCACCTATGCCGAGATCAATGATCACCTGCCCGACGACATGCTCGATGCGGAGCAGATCGAGAACATCATCGGCATGATCAACGACATGGGCATCCAGGTCTATGACGAGGCCCCGGATGCCGAGACGCTGCTCATGGCGGACCCGGCCGCACCCGTCGCCGACGAGGAGGCGGTCGAGGAAGCCGAGGCGGCGCTCTCCACCGTCGATTCGGAGTTCGGGCGCACCACCGATCCGGTGCGGATGTACATGAGGGAAATGGGCTCGGTGGAGCTTCTCACGCGCGAAGGCGAGATCGAGATCGCCAAGCGCATCGAGGACGGCCTGCGCCACATGATCCAGGCCATCTCGGCATGCCCGACCACGATTGCCGACATCCTTGCGCTCGCAGAGCGCATCGAGAAAGACGAGATCCGTGTCGACGAGGTCGTCGACGGGCTCATCGATCCCAACGCGAAGGACGAGCCGATCGAGGAAGCGTCCGAGGACGACGAGGAGATCGAGGAAGAGCTTGAGGCCTCCGAGGAGGAGGAGGACGCGGACGGCACGGTGCAAAGCGCCGACATGTTGAAGCTCAAGGCGGACGCGTTGCGGCGCTTCAATACCATCCGCGCGCTATACAACAAGATGATCCGTGCGCTTGCCAGGAACGGTCCCCGCAGCCGTGCCCACATCCAGGCACGCGATGCGATCTCCAGCGAGTTGATGTCGATCCGGTTCTCGGCGAAGCAGATCGAGTCGCTGTGCGATGCCGTGCGCAGGCTCGTCGAGGAGGTGCGCAGCTACGAGCGCAATATCATGGAGATCTGCGTCGAGCGCGCCAAGATGCTGCGCCCGCACTTCATCAAGGAGTTCCCGGGCAAGGAGGGGAATCTCCGCTGGATCAAGGGCGAGATCGAAGCGGGGCGCCCGTGGAGCGAGACGCTGGAGCGCTTCGAGCCGGCGATCGTGGAGCAGCAGCAGAAGCTTCTCAATCTCCAGGCCCGGGTCGGCATCCCGATCAAGGATCTGAAGGAGATCAACCGCCAGATGTCCACCGGCGAGGCGAAGGCGCGCCGGGCGAAGCGCGAGATGACGGAAGCGAACCTGCGGCTCGTGATCTCGATCGCGAAGAAGTACACCAACCGGGGGCTCCAGTTCCTCGATCTCATCCAGGAAGGCAACATCGGGCTCATGAAGGCCGTGGACAAGTTCGAGTACCGCCGCGGCTACAAGTTTTCGACGTATGCCACGTGGTGGATCCGCCAGGCGATCACGCGCTCGATCGCGGACCAGGCGCGCACCATCCGCATCCCGGTGCACATGATCGAGACGATCAACAAGATGAACCGCATCTCGCGCCAGATCCTGCAGGAGACGGGGCAGGAGCCGGAGCCGGCGACGCTGGCGGAGAAGATGGAGATGCCCGAGGACAAGATCCGCAAGATCCTCAAGATCTCGAAGGAGCCGATCTCGATGGAGACGCCGATCGGCGACGACGACGACTCGCATCTCGGCGATTTCATCGAGGACCAGTCGACCGTCGCTCCGAACGAAGCCGCGGTCTACGCGAGCCTTCGCGGCGTCACCAAGGACGTGCTCGATACGCTGACGCCGCGCGAAGCGAAGGTGCTGCGCATGCGCTTCGGCATCGAGATGAACACCGACCACACGCTCGAAGAGGTCGGCAAGCAGTTCGACGTCACGCGCGAGCGCATACGGCAGATCGAGGCCAAGGCGCTGCGCAAGCTGCGCCACCCCTCGCGCTCGGAGCGGCTGAGGAGCTTTCTCGACAACGAAAGCTGAGAGAGCAAACGAAATAGCGCAACGGGCCGCCAGCGAGCGGCCCGTTGCGTTTTATAATTCCCGGCGGGGGTCGTTAGCTCAGCCGGTTAGAGCAGGGGACTCATAATCCCTTGGTCGTTGGTTCGAATCCAACACGACCCACTCTTCCCAAGTCAGAAGGCAGAAGGCACAAGGCAGAGGACGGAGATCGGGCTGGTAATCGAAGAGGTGACGACCGAGGCGCGATCGTCACCAAGTAGCACCCCCCCTTCCTATCCGTTAGAATTCCAGCGTGCGGACCGGACGACGAGGTCGCCCCATGGATGCAAATGAGCGTATCGAGATCAACGCTGCGGTGATGCAAGGCAAGCCTGTCATCAAAGGCACGCGCATTCCGGTCGAGCTGCTTCTGCGCAAGCTCGGGGAGGGCGCCACCGAGCGCGACCTCCTGGACGCTTACCCCAATCTGACTGCCCGCGATATCCGAGCGGCGATGATTTACGCCGCGGACGCCCTCGCACACGAAGAGAACGTGTGACCGTGCCGGAGGCCAACCGGTAATCCGGCGGTGCTGCGGTTCCTCGCAGACGAAAGCTGTGACTTCTCGGTGGTGCGCGAGCTGCGCGCATCGGCGTTTGATGTCGTCGCGGTCGTAGAAAGGGCGCCGGGGGCAACCGACGAAAGCGTTATCGCCTTGGCGCGCCCGGACAACAGAATTGTCCTTACCGAAGATCGTGATTTCGGCCGCCTCGTATTCGCGGCGACCCATGCCACGAGCGGAGTGATTTATATCCGTTATCCGGCGCCGCAGCGCCCCGAATTACCGCGCCGCATTCTGCAACTGGTTCAACGCGAAGGTGAACGGCTCGAAAAATCGTTCACCGTTGTCGGCCCTCGTCGAATTCGCATCAGAAACCTGCCGTAAGCGGTTTCAACCCAAGCGCCAACATGGGAGAACGCCCGGCACGACGTGATTTAGAGTCTGCAAAATGGAGAGCCAGGAGTGAACGTGACGATCCTGGAGGGTTTCGGCGAGCGTTGGCGAGTGAGGGCGGGCCATTCGCTCTATGACAACAACTGCTCACCCTGGCCCATAATCCCTTGGTCGTTGGTTCGAATCCAACACGACCCACTCTTCGGAAGGATGAAGGATGAAGGATGAAGGATGAAGGCGAAAGCTCGCCGAAACACGCAGCGCTGTCTTTCGGCCTTCCTATCATTTCCGGCGTTTTGGCCCCATAATGCAGGGGTCGAATGCGCTCTGGGTCTGCCCGCTCCCCGGTTCCGGCTGGTAACTTCAGTCCTCTCCCACGGTAAGTTTGATGTCGCGTGCACTGTGGCGCGCGGCCACGCCACCTCTGGAGGACGTCATGTCTGCCACCGGCATCGTAAAGTTTTTCGACGCGATCAAGGGCTTCGGCTTCATTCAGCCCGATGACGGCGCGAAGGACGTGTTCGTGCACCTGTCTGCGGTCAAGGAGGCTGGACTTGGCACGCTGAGCGAGAAGCAGAAAGTGTCCTTCGACGTGCAGAAGGGCAACAACGGCAAGTTCTTCGCGGTCAATCTGAAGGCCCTCTGATGCGCCGCGCCGGCTGAAAAGCCGTGGCGGAGGGCGGCGAAACCCCGCTTCGGCGGGGTTTCACTTGGGGCAGTCGCCGCGGGGTATTCTCAACAGCGTTTTCGAGGATGCGACATGAACATCTTTGTGGGCAATCTCGGTCCCGATGTGACCGAAACGGAAATAGCGGAACTGTTCAAGCCGTTCGGCCAGGTCGGGTCGGTGCAGCTGGTGCGCGAAATGTTTACCGGCAAGCTGAGGGGATTCGGCTTCGTCGAGATGCCCGGCAAGCAGCATTCGCTCGCCGCGATCGCCGGGTTGAACGGCAAGGAGTTCGCCGGGCGCCCCCTGAAGGTAAACGAGGCGCGGCCCCGGCCCGATCGCGGTCGGCGCCGGTAGCGGCCGGTTGCCGCGGTCACGCGGTTGATCCGAGCCGCGACGTCAGCGCTTGCGCAGGTAGGCCGGCCGCAGCGCCGGTGGTGGAGCGATGCGCTCGTCCTTGTGCCGGAAGTTGATGCGGCCCTTGGTGAGATCGTAGGGTGACATTTCAACGTTGACCCGGTCGCCGGCAAGGATCCGGATGCGGTGCTTGCGCATCTTTCCCGATGCGTACGCCGTCACTTTGCAGCCGTTCTCGAGGGTTACCCGAAACACGGTATTCGGCAGCACCTCATCGATGATGCCTGCGAATTCGACCATCTCTTCCTTGGCCATGTGCGGCCTCCCGCTAGCGGGATCCGGCGCATGGCACCGTCAGCCCGGTTGGTTGCCTGTGCAATCCCGGATCGAGGCATGCCAGGGCGGCGCGTGCGGCCGCCCTGCATGCGCGATTACAGTGCCTTCAGGTTGACGGCGGAGGACTTGCCGTTGTCGCCCTTCTGCACTTCGAACGAGACGCGCTGGTTTTCAGCCAGGGTGGACAGTCCGGCGCGTTCTACCGCCGAGATGTGCACGAAAACGTCCTTGGAGCCGTCCTGCGGCGCGATGAAGCCGAAGCCTTTGGTGCTGTTGAAAAACTTTACAGTGCCTATCGTAGACATGGTGATCCCGTGTATTCAAATTAGCTGAGCGCGACATTGCGCGCAGCATCAAGTGACAGATCGGAGAAGGTCAAGAGGCGCATCCAGAAACGGATGCGGAAAGAACTGGCCGACGAGCAATCGACGGGCGGAGTATGGGCGCTGCGCGCCGCAATAGCAAGCAGTATCGTCGCGCCCGTCAAGTCGGGCGTCGCGCGGAAGTATTGCAACTGCGGGCGCTGCAGCATTCCAAACGGCGAGCGTGACCAAAGAGGAGGGATGCGACACGCGAACGGTATCGATTGACCATCCCGGTGCTACCCTGTATAAGGGTTTCAGGCGTTTAGTTTCCTCTCCTTGAGTCCGCTGTTTCTGCGGGCCGCTCTTCCAGCCACACTTCTCGGGGCTTGGGATTAAACATACCCGGGCTTGCCTCCGCGCCGTTAGCTGAAGGAGTCTCTTGACCGCCGCCCGAGCAATTTTGCTGCCCGAGGAACTGGAATCCTTGCGGTTACTCGCTGTTGAAATGATCAAGCGACGGGTGCCGACCGGTCACGGCAAGCAGTTGGTTCGTTGCGGCTTCGCAACCGATCGAGCCGGGAGGGTTGCCATCACGATGACGGGCCGCGCGAAACTGGTGATCGAGGTCACCCGAAACTTCTGGATTCCGGCTCTTGTCTGAATAGAACCGACGGAGCGCGCGCCGTGCTGGAAACTGTCAGCTTTGCCGAATTGCGCTGGCTGCGCGAGGTTGCCGCCAAGGCGCGGGCGGCGGTTCCCGAAATGATCGAGGCCCGGCTGCTGAAGAGGGGATTGATCGAGCGGAAGGGAAGCGGTGTCGCAGTCACGGCAAGAGGCCGGATCGCGCTCGCCAAGCTGGGTTAGGAAGAACGCGTCGTCGTCGCGCATCCACGACAATCTCCCTGCGCTCTTCATCCGACCCCGCGTGAGCCTGCTCCAGGGAAAAACATGAACGTCGCGTCGATGGCCGTCAAGCGGATGCTCGTGGAAAAACACGCCGGCCGGGTGCTGGTTGGCCCGAAAAAGCTGCGGCTCGGCTATGCGCGTATTGTCTCCACCAAGGACGGTTCCGGACGGATTGAAAGCTTCGACTCCGTGTCCAGAACCTGGATTCCGGCCCCCGAGAGCATCACGTTCAGCGAAGTATGGAGCGCGCCCGCCGCGTCGATTCTGATATGACGGCACCGTCTTCGCCTTCCGCCATTCCACTCTTGTCTCGTCTTTCTACCTTCTGATTCAAGCGCGACAGGCGCCGTCACCCGGGCCGAAGTCCGGTTTTTCAGTCGCTTGTTTTGGTTTCAGCCATGGGGCAGAATGCTCCTCAGCGGGAAGCGCAAGCCTTCTCCCCTTGTCCCAACCCGGGGACGAAAAAACGGGCCACAGCTTCACGCGCGGTTCACGGGTCATTCGGCTTCGTCCGGAGGCGCCATTGGACGGAAGGCCGGTGACAATGACAAGATTGGAGGAGACTCACTATGACTATGCGCAAAATCTGTCTGATGGTGGCGGCGCTCGCCGCCGGCCCCCTCGCATTGCCCGGCACAGGCCTGGCGCAGATGACCACGCTTACGGTCGGGATGCCGACCACGCCGCCCAACGTCGTCCACATGCCGGTGGTCGTTGCCAACGATCTTGGAATTTTCAAGAAGAACGGCATCGCGGTCAAAACCGTCCCGCTCGACGGCGGCGTGAAGGTGTTCCGGGCCATGCTGGCCGGAAATCTCGATATCGCACAGTCGCCCGGCACGGTCACCTCGATCGCGATTTCCAAAGGCTCGAAGGTCAAGGCGATCCTCGCCACTCCGTACAAATTCGAAGTGTCGATGGTAGTGCGCGGGGACATCAAGACCATGGCCGACTTGAAGGGCAAGCGCATCGGCATCCAGCAGCCCGGCGGCTTTGCCGACATCCTGAGCAAGAGCGTGCTGCGCCATGCCAAGATCAGCCCCAAGGAGGTCAACTTCGTCAGCATCGCGACGGAGGACGTTCCCGCGCTGGTGGCGAACCAGGTCGACACCGCCATGCTGCACGTCGAGCAGGAGATGCTGGCCAAGGAGAAGGTGCCGAGCCTGCACGCCATTGCGCGCATGTGGGAGCTGCAGCCGAAGCAGCTGTACACGTACTATGCGGTGAAGGACGAAACCATCAAAGCCAAGCCGGCGGCGCTGCAGGCATTTGTCGACTCCGTCATCGAAGCGACGCGGATCATTTATTCCGACAGGGCCAGGGTGCTTCCGATCATGGTCAAGCACACCGGTTATCCGGAAAAGATCATAGCGGACACCTACGACTTCCTGGTCAAGAGCTGCATCTGGGACGCCAACACGGGGCTCGCGCCGGAGCGCGTCAACTTCACCGCCGAGCTGATGACCAAGGTCGGCAACATCGAGAAGGGCAAGACACCGACCTACGACCAGATCGTCGACAAGACATTCGCGCAAAAGGCGATCAAGAAGCTTGGTCTCTGGAACGGGCCCGTTTGCCCGACGGCGGAGTTCTAGGGCCGGGGCGGCCCTCTACCGGCAGCCCCTGCCCGCGAGCTACGTGACTCGACGGATGCGACTGGGCGCCCGGGAGAAACGTCTATGAGCGTCACCAACGGAGTGCATGCCGGCGGACCCGCGGCGAGACAGCAGGCGGCGCCGGCTGCGAAGCAGCAGACGGCGGCCTGGTGGGAGCGCCCGGCACTGTTCCGCTATGGCTTCCTCGCGCTGATCCTGATCGTCTGGGAGATCGTCGGGCCGCATATCAACCCCATCTTCTTCACTTATCCGACCAAGATCGCGGTCGCTTTCTACGAGCTCACCGCCTCCGGCGACCTGCCGCATTATCTGATGCAGAGCCTGGAAGTGATGTCCCTGGGCTTGCTCGCCGCGATCGTCGTCGGCATTCCGCTGGCCGTGCTGATGGCGCGCATACGCTGGGTCGACTGGGCGCTCGATTTTCCGATCAACGCGCTCTACGCGACGCCGCTCGTCGCGCTGGTGCCGGTGCTGGTGTTGTGGTTTGGCATTTATCTCCAGGCCAAGGTGATCGTGGTGTTCCTGTTCGCCGTGTTTCCGATCCTCATCAGCACCTATCAGGGCGTGCGCGAATGCGACAAGAGCATGCTCGAGGTCGCGCATTCATTCCGCTCCACTGAATGGCGGGTATGGCAGGACGTGCTGCTGCCCTTTGCGCTGCCCTATCTCACCGCCGGCGTAAGGCTCGCCATCGGGCGCGGGCTGGTCGGCATGGTGATCGCCGAGTTCTACACCACGATCACCGGGCTCGGTTTCATGATCACGCGCTACGCGAACAATTTCGAGATGGACAAGACCTTCGTGCCGGTCATCGTGCTGATGGCCCTGGGCGTCTCACTCACCTCGGCGCTGAAAAGGCTCGAGCGTCGCATCGCACCCTGGAGCCACGCTCACCGCTGATGCCTGCGCGTGCGTGCCGGCCTGCAGGCGGTGGCGAGCGACGACTCACGCTTTTTGCGTTCATCCTTCTGACTTCTGCCTTCTGACTTTGAGCGCGTCGCTCAGCGACGCGGCACGTGGTGCCCGCTCGAGTGGTCGAAGCGCTCGTGGTGCTGGCGCAGGAGGTCCGCGCCGTAGTCGCCGCCGTTCGGCGTGCGGATGATGGTGTGGACGTGATGGTGCGAAGGCTCGAGGTTGTCGAACACGATGCCGGGGTGGTGGTCGAACTCGATCAGCACGACCGCGCTCTGCACGCGATAATAGAAGGGCCCCTCATCGCCCGTTGCTCCCATCCAGGCGAAGTGCGTCTCGTCGAGGTGGGCCTCGACCTCGGACATCTTCACCGCCGCGTGGCCGTCGCGGGCCCAGCCGACGTAGGTGTCGATAAGCTTGATTAGCAGCCTGCGCTGCGCGTCGGACAGCGCGTCACCGCGCACTCCCGCGTAGGGAATCACGGCATTGTCCTTGAACGCGCCCGCGGCCGTCCGGCCGTCCACGGGATGCTTGAGCTCCGGCGGCAGATCATCGGGCAGGATCGACGCGCGCAGCACGGCTTTCCCGGCCTGGTCCGCGTCCAGGGAGCGCACGAGCGCGAGCCCTGCCCGCGCTTCGGGCACGAACACCTCGGTACCGGCCAGCGGACCGCTTGTCACGCGACACGGCTCCGAGCCCATGAAGCTGGGCGTAAACACGAGCTGGTCGCCGAGCACGAAGAAATTGAGGTTCAGGTGATGCCCGTCGATCTGCCAGCCCCACGGCGCGTCAGGCGAGGGTGAGCCAAAGAGCGTCACGAAATAAGGCCACTCGCCGTAATCTCCGGCCTTCCCGGTGACTTCGATGAGCAGCGCGTTGATCCGCATGATGTCCCGTGCCTGGGCAAACCCGCGGGCCGACAGCGTCGTCTCCATCAGCCGCAGGGCCGCTTTGCGCTGGGCCGGAGCGAGATCCTCGAGTATCACGCCGTGACGGAAGACGTTGGGGTGGATGTTGAACCACAACCGGCGCTCATCGGCCTCGAGGTCGAACCTGACTTTCGCCCGCTGCCTGGCGTCCAGCGTCGCAAGAAAGTTCTGCGCGGCCTCGACGATCGGAGCGGTGCTCACTCCTGTGGCGTGGAGCGGGAAAAGCCCGCCGCGCACGCGCCCGTCGGTTGTGATCCCGACCAGGGGCTCGGCGGTCGAGCGCGCCGCCGCATCCAGGACGGGCTGCAAAAACGGGGGGAGAGCGGCAGGTCTCGAGCGTGCCGACATGGGAGGCAGGCCGCGCAGGCCGAGCTCGGTCCAATCTTTCATCCCAGACCCTCCTCTTATCGATCCCCGGTCGGGCTCCGCCGCGCACGATGCGACCGTGCTCACGCCCGGTCCCGTCGCGCGCCGGCGTGACAAACCAAAGCAGGCAGGGCGAGTGTAACATCTCAAAATACGAAGCCGGAGAGACTGGCTTTAACTCCGTTGTCTTCGCCGTTTACCTGGGCACACCGCGCCACGCGTCGTGAGTGAAACGTGCATCGACGCGTCGAGTTTCGCGAAGGGGTTATACTGCGCCGACGGGAGACGCGGTTTGGCCGTCGTCCCGGAGATCGGAGGAGGAGACCATGAGAATTTCAAAAGCACTGCTTGGGCTTCTGGTTGGCGCCGGCCTCGCCCTGCCGGCATTTGCGGCGAAGGACACACTTCCGGCCAAGATGGAGCGTCCGGGGGGCTTCCCCGAGCGCCCGCTCACCATCATCGTGCCTTATGGGCCGGCGGGCGGCTCAGCCCAGGTCTCGCAGGCCATGGCCGATGCCGTGACGAAGCTCACCGGCGTCGCCATTACCCGCGACCACAAGCCGGGCGGCTCGGGCATCGTGGGTCTCAAGGCGTATATGGCCACGCCGGCGGACGGCTATACGATCCTGCAGCACATCGATGACGCGACCAGCGCGCATGCGCTCGACCCGAAGCAGCCGAATCCGGCGCGCGATCTCATCCCGCTGGTGACCTCGCAGATCACCTTCAGCCAGGTCTACGTCCGCAAGAACGAGACCCGCTTCAAGGACTGGAAGGGATTCGTCGATTACGTGAAGAAGCAGAACGGCAAAGCGACGATCGCCAACGTCTCGAAGGAAGGCTCGATGGAGCGGCTCAACATGCGCTTCATCACCAGCCACTACAAGATCAAGATCCAGCAGGTGAGCTTCGACAAGCCCGCTCCGCGCTACGGCGCGTTGAAGGGCGGCCAGGTCGATGCCCTCTTCGAGCAGCCGGGCGACGTGCGCCAGTTCCTCGACAGCGGGGATTTCAAGCCGATCCTGACCCTGCTGCACGAGCGTCCGGCGGCCTTCGCCGATGTTCCTTCGCTGAAGGACGAGGGCATGAGCTTCAAACCGCTCCTGCGCTACCGCGGGTTCTTCGTCCACAAGGACGCGCCGCCCGAGCGGGTGAAGTGGCTGCAGTGGGCGTTCCAGAAGGCGTTTTTTTCGCCGGAGTACCAGGCCTTCAACAAGAAGAAGTTCATGGACCTCGTCGACAGCTTCCGCGATACGCAGGGCTCGCGCGAGCTGATCGAAGAGACCATCGGCGGTTACCGCGCCGCCTACAAGGAAATCGGGCTCATCAAGTAAGGCGTCGGAGGCGGGAAGGCCGGGCGCCGCGCGCCCGGCGCCCGTTTGGCGTTGCACGGCAGCGCAGATGCGGCGCCGCGCCCGGGGCCGTGTGCTGTGATTGCCTGGAGGAGCACCTTGCGCATCACGAGAGGGGAGTTCTTCGAGGTCGCGTTCTGGCTCGCGTTCGCGGGGGCGGCGTTCGCGCTTTCCTTCCGGTTCGACCAGCCGATAGAGATCTACCGGTTCGGCGCCAACGGCTGGCCGCGCGTCGTGATTCTCCTCATCGTGCTCGCCGCGCTCGGACAACTCCTCGCCCATGTCAGGGCGCGCCTCGCGCGGCGCGAGCAGGGCGGCACCGCGGCGTCCCCGGGGAGCGCGTCGAGCGAGCCCGGCTACGCCGTGCGGGTCGGCGCAATCCTCGTCACGCCGTTCGTCTTCGCCTTCCTGCTGGAAGGCGTCGGCTTCTATGCACTGGCGCCGTTCTTCGTTGCCGCCTTTCTCTATATCGGTGGCGAGCGCCGCTGGGCCCGGATCGCCGGCATCAGTCTCTTCATCTACGCGCTGATGATCCTGCTTTTCGCCAAGCTGCTCTTCGTCGGATTGCCGGTCGGTAACTGGCACCCGTTCTACGACTTCAGCAACTGGCTGCTGGTGTTGCTGCAGTAGGCTGCGCGGGATTGGAGCGGATCGGGACCCTTCGATGGTAGAGAACTTCGTTGCGGGCACGATCGCGCTCTTCAGCAGCCCGACGAGCGCGCTTCTTTTCGTCGCCGGCGTGCTGGGTGGCATGATCTTCGGCGCCATTCCCGGCGTCAGCATGCTGACGCTGGCGGCGATCCTCCTGCCCTTTACCGCCAAGCTTTCGGCGACCGACGGCATCATGCTGTTCTCCGTCATCTATTGCGCGGGCGTTTTCGGGGGCGCCATCACCGCGATCCTCTTCAACATCCCCGGCGCGCCCGAGAACGCGCCGACCGCCTTCGACGGCTACCCGATGACCTTGAAGGGCCAGGCGGGAAAGGCGGTGGGCGCCGCGGTCATGTGCTCGGCGTTCGGCGGGATTGCCTCGGCGCTGCTCATGATGCTGGCGACGAAACCGATCGCCGAATGGGCAATTCGCGTGTTCGGTCCGCCGGAAATATTCGCGCTGGTCTTCTTCGGGCTGACCGTGGCCTCCTCGGTAGGGGCGAGAACGCTGTGGAAAGGATGGCTCTCGGTTCTCTTGGGCCTCATGATCGCGACCATCGGACCGGACCCGGTCGGCGGTATTCCGCGCTACTCGTTTGGCGTCACCTACCTCCTCGCGGGCATCCATTTCATCCCGACGATCCTCGGCTTCTTTGCCGTGGCCGAGGTCTTCAATGTCGCCGAGAAGCGCGCGGCGGGCGAGTACAAGGCGCCCCGGGTGAGCCTGGATTTCCCGAGCCTGCGCGAATTCTGGGAGCTCAGGATCGCGTTCGTGCGCTCGCTTCTCATCGGTTTCTTCTGCGGCATCCTGCCCGGGATCGGGGCGGTGCTCGCGGCGTTCATGGGCTACAACGAGGCCGTGCGCTGGTCACGCAACCCCAAGAAGTTCGGCACCGGCGTGCTCGAGGGGGTCATGTCGCCGGAGACGGCCAACAATGCCGCCACCGGCGCGGCGATGATTCCGCTCCTTGCGCTGGGGCTTCCGGGCGGGGCGCTCACCGCGATGATGGTGAGCGTCTTCCAGATGCACGACATGGAGCCGGGCCCGCTGGTCTTCGTCAACAGCGGCGATCTGGTATGGGTCGTCTTCGCGGCGATGTTCTACGCCAACTGCTCGATCTTCTTCCTGGGCTGGCTGCAGACGAAGACCGTGGTGCACATGCTGCGCATACCGTTCCATTACCTCGCGCCCGGCATCCTGATGCTCGCCACGGTCGGCGCGTTCGCGGTGCGCAACCTCGTGATCGACGTGATCGTCATGTTCGTCGCCGGCATCGTCGCGTTCCTGATGCGCCGCACCGGCTACTCGGTAGCGGGCATTGTCCTGGGGCTCATCCTTGGCGATATCGGCGAACAGAATTTTGCGCAGGCAATGCAGATGGTGCACTACGATGCCGCCGTGTTTTTCAGCCGGCCGATCGTCGCGATCCTGGTCGCGGGCGGCATGCTGACCCTTGTTGTCAACATCGTCAACGCGGTACGGGGCCCGGCGCCCGTCGCCGCGCGATGAACCTGCCTGAGAGGCGTTGCGGCCGCCAGCGCTGCAGGCGCGCCACGGATTGGAACGGAGCCGCCCCGGTTCACGCGCCTGAAATAGGTTCAAATCAATGGTGGTACCATCGGGGCCGATCCGGAGGTCGAACCGCGATGCCAAGGCTGCTGCCGATCATATTGCTCGCCGGGCTGGTTGGCGCCACCGCGGTGGCTCAGCCGCCGACGGAGGAGCGTTCGGCGGCGGTGCAGCAGGCGCAGATCCGGGCGAGCTCCGCCTATCGAGAGCTTACCGAGGCCCAGTTCCAGGCCAAGCTGGCGGAGCAGGACTACGTAAACACGCAGGATGCGTACCGCGCGGCGATGAAGAGAGCCGAGGACATCAAGCGCGAACTGGACAAGACGAAGAAAGCGCATGACGCCGCGCGCGCAAGAGAAGCGCGCGCGCGCAAGGACTACGAGGCGGCGCTCGACGCGGTCGACAAGGCGTGGGGCCGCCCGCCCGCCGGCCGGTGAATGATGAATTCGGGAGCATCTGGATCGTGAAAATCACCGCGGTCAGGCATTACACGTTGCACCCGGGCTGGCGCAAGAATCTCATCTTCGTCAAGGTCGAGACCGACGAGGGCATCCACGGATGGGGCGAGGCGTACTCGCAATACGATCGCGACCCGGCCGTCGTTGCGCAGATCGAGGGGCTTGGCCGCTACGCGATCGGCCGCAGCCCGTTCGACGTCAAGCATTTCACCCAGGTCGCGTTCGACGACTACGCGGCGCGCCGCGGCTCGATGGAGCTCTACTGTGCGGTGAGCGGGATCGAGCAGGCGATGTGGGACATCGTCGGCAAGGCGTGCCGGCAGCCGGTGTACAACCTCCTGGGCGGGCGCTGCCGCGACAAGGTGCGGGTGTACGCAAACGGCTGGAGCTACGGGTTGAAGGAGCCCGCCGACTACGCGCGGGCCGCGGAGAAGGTCGTGGCCCAGGGCTGGACCGCGCTCAAGTTCGACCCGCTGCCCTCGCCCTGGCGCACGTACATACCGAAGGAGCACGAAGAGCGCGCCGTGCGGGTGGTGAAGGCGGTGCGCGAGGCCGTGGGCCCCGACGTCGACATCCTGATCGACCAGCACCGGCGGATCGCGCCGATGCACGCGATCCGGCTCGATCGGCGGCTCGCGGAGTTCGGCCTCTACTGGATGGAGGAATCGTGTGCTGCCGAGTTTCCCGACGAGCTGGCGCAGATTCGCCGCGCGATCGGCATACCGGTGGTGATCGGCGAGGCGACCTACACGAAGACCGGGTTCCGGCCGCTGCTCGAGAAGCGCGCTGCAGATATTCTCAATCCGGATGTCTCCTGCGTCGGCGGGATCCTCGAGTTGAAGGAGATCGCCGCCATGGCCGAGCCGTTCCTGGTGGCCGTCTCGCCCCACAACTACAACTCAACGGTGCTTGCGCTGGCTGCCACCGTGCACGCATCGGCGACGATGCCGAATTTCATCATCACGGAGTACTTCCTGCCGCTGGTGGACTTCGGCGACAAGGTCTGCCGGAATCAGCTGAAGCCCAGGAACGGTTACATCGAGCTGCCCACCGCGCCCGGCCTGGGCGTCGACATCGATGAGACTGCGCTGGCGAAGCATATGGGGAAACCCTACGCGCCGCGGGCGCTGCGCCATCCGGGCGACGAGCCGGGCGGGATCTGAGAAGGAACCGCCGATCAACGCCGAGACATTGCCGTGCAACGTGAAACGTAAAACGTGAAACGTGTTTAGCCGCCTGCAAACGTGGTGGTTACCATGTTCTGACTAGGCGATCGGCGTCGCGACGAGCTCACTCTCTTCCCGTTGCAGCCGCGTCCCGAGCCGTGCGCAACGCTCGGCGAGCTGATCGATCGTGTCGCGTTCCCGGTCGAGGTCGCAAACGTAGGTCTCGTTCGCGTCGTTGTGCCGGACGAGGCGAAAGGCGATCCTCGCGGGCGTCGTCGCGTCAAAGGTGACCTGCGCCAGCAACCCGACCCAGTTTCCATGCTTGCGGCCCCCGTGCCCGGTATGGAAGGAGAAACTCCCCAGCCCGTAGAACACCGGCTTGCCGCGATAGATCTCGACCGGGAGGACAACGTGCGGGCCGTGCCCGACGACGACGTCGGCGCCCGCGTCGATCGCCGCGTGCGCGATTTCGGCCATGTACTGCAGCACCTCGCCGTGCAGGCCCCAATGATGGGAGGCGACGACGATGTCGGTCGCGCGCTTCAGCGCGGCGATCTCCTCCCGGTATTGCGCGAGATAGGCGGAGTCCGCCCAGGTCACGATGACCGGCGGCACGCCGGGGCGGTTCGCGGGTGGAATGTCGGGCCGCGTCTTGTGCAGCGGAAGCTGATAGGCAGTATGACCGCGCAAGGCCGCCACGCCCGGGGAGTGCTCGCCGGCCTCGTGGTTGGTCGGCCAGTAGACGGACGTTCGCTGCAGAAAGCCGACGCGCGCGCCTTTGTGCTCCACCACGGCGGGGGCACGAGCCTGGGCGCTGTCGGCGCCGGCGCCGGTATGCAGGATCCCCAGGCGGTCGAGCTCCGCCACGGAGGATGCGATCGCCTCCGCGCCGTACGTGACGTTATTCGCCACGCCCACCGCGTGGTAGCCCGCCAGCGTGAGCGCGCGCCCGGAAGCCGGCGCCGCGAAGAACCCCTCGTCCGTCGCGGAGCGCCGGGCGGGTGCCGCGTAAAGGCAGCACTCGAGATTGCCGAAGAGCACGTCGGCACCGCGCAGAACGTCGGCCACTCGCGCAAACGGCGCCGCGGGATCGGTGACGTTCATCAGATTGACATCCCCGGTGAAAACGAGGCTTCGTCGCATGGATCCCCTCGGAGCGCCATCGCGGCAATCCGCGCCTTGCGCACCTGACGGCAATTATATCGTTGAGACGGCGGCGTACTCTTGACAGCCACCCGGGGGAGCGACAAGCTTTGTGCGCGGAACGGATAACTCGAGCGGCGTGCGAAAGAGCACCCCCAGCACAAGGAGGATTCGATGTTTGCGAACATCCTGATTCCGACCGACGGTTCCGACTCGTCTCAGCACGCGGTCCGCACAGGAGTTCAGCTGGCGAAGATTCACCAGGCGCGGGTCACCGGCATTCACGTCATTCCCGACTATCACCTGCTGATTGCCTATGAGGGCGCGTTCGACCCGGTCACCGAGGAGCGGATCGAGCAGGAGGCGAAATCGCGCGCCGAGAAATACCTCGAGTTCGTGCGCAGCGCCGCGGCGGAAGCCGGCGTTGCCTGCGACACCATCTGCGAGACGAGCGACCATCCGTACGACGCGATTATCAAGGCCGCGGACGCTCGCAAGTGCGACCTCATCGTCATGACCTCGCACGGACGCAAGGGGCTCGCCGCCGTTCTTCTGGGCAGCGAAACGCGCAAGGTCCTCACACACGCGCAGATCCCGGTTCTGATCGTGCGCTGAGGGGCTCGCGGGTTCGCCTAAGGCATTAAAACTCAAAGGCATATTGAGTTCTCCTGGACCGGGTTCGGGCATTTTTTTGCGGCGCAAGAGAAATCGCTTGCATTTGTCCCGCAATGCGGGGAGAATTACCGTTGTCCGCACCGCAATGGTGCGGCACATTCCTCCAAAAACCTCCTCCTTTGGTGGAACTCTAGCGCAACCTCATGGGTTGCGCTTTTTTTTGCCTGATTGCCTGCTGCTTGATGGCCGGATCGGGCAGTAAGCGCTTACGTGGAACGCTTTGGTGCAGCGCCAGAGAATCATGGTTTTGCGCGATGCCCGGAACATTGCGTGAGTGTTGGGGGCGCCAAGCGCTTATGGTTCTGTGTCACCGGATCGAATCGGCACGTGCGCCCGCTACTCGCCCGCGCGTTCATCGTGGGCCCCGCCCGCACTGATATACTGCTTTCGTCCGTTTCCACGCTGTCGACCCTGGGTATGCGCAGTGCGCCGGCACTGCCGCGCGAGTCCGGTTTATTGACTGCGGTCAAGGCCGATGTTCATTCGGCTGTGCGATTCTCTGGCCCGTCCGCGCCGGGAATCGTGACGGCAGGCCGCGGAATGGGTCGGGTCGGCGATGAAAATCCACGAATACCAGGCGAAAGAGATCCTCCGGAAGTACGGCGTGGCCACGCCGCGCGGCATTCCCTGCTTCACGGTCGAAGAGGCGGCGGCAGCGGCGCGCGAGCTGGGTGGCCCGGTTTGGGTGGTGAAGGCCCAGATTCATGCCGGCGGGCGCGGCAAAGGAGGGGGTGTCAAGCTCGCGAGATCGCATGAGGAGGTGCGGAGCATCGCCGGGAGCATCCTCGGCATGCACCTGAAGACGCATCAGACCGGCCCGGACGGTCAGAAAGTGCGGCGCCTCCTCGTCGAGGAAGGAGCCGACATCAGGAAGGAGCTCTACGTCGGCATGGTCGTTGACCGCGGCTCGCAGCGCGTCGCGCTGATGGCTTCAAGCGAAGGCGGCATGGACATCGAGGAAGTGGCATCGAAGACGCCGGAGAAGATCCACCGGGTGACAATCGACCCGATGAAAGGCCTCGAGGACCGGGACGCGGAGGACGTTGCGCGGAGGATCGGAGTGCCGGAGAAGGGCGTTGCGCAGGCGCGGGATCTCCTGAAGGCCCTCTACCGGGCGTTCGACGAGACCGACGCCTCGCTCGCAGAGGTGAATCCTCTCATCGTGACCGGGGATGAGCGCGTGCTGGCGCTCGATGCGAAGATGAACTTCGACGACAATGCGCTCTTCCGGCATCCCGATATCGTCGCGCTGCGCGACCTCGACGAGGAGGATCCGGCCGAGGTCGAAGCCTCGAAATTCGATCTCAACTATATCCAGCTGGACGGCAACATCGGCTGCCTCGTGAACGGGGCGGGGCTCGCGATGGCCACCATGGACATCATCAAGCTCTACGGCGGAAGCCCCGCAAATTTTCTGGACGTGGGCGGCGGCGCCTCGACCGAGAAGGTCACCGAGGCGTTCAAGATCATGCTGCGCAACCCCAAGCTGCAGGCGATTCTCATCAACATCTTCGGCGGCATCATGAAATGCGACGTGATCGCCGAAGGCGTGGTGGCGGCGGCGCGCGAGGTGCGGCTGCGGGTGCCGCTGGTGGTGCGGCTCGAGGGCACGAACGTCGATCTCGGAAAGCAAATCCTCGCGGCCTCGGGCCTGCCCATCATTTCCGCCAACAACATGGCGGACGCCGCGCAGAAGGTGGTGGGCGCGGCAAAAGGCGCAAAGCATTGACCGCACCACGGGACACAGTGACCGCATCCAGACTCGATGCGTGGTTGCCTGCATGCCTCCGCGGTGAAATGAGAGCTGTCTGATGTCGATACTCATCAACAGGAACACCCGTGTGGTGACGCAGGGAATTACCGGCAGGACCGGACAGTTCCACACGAAAACGGGCAAGGAGTACGCCAACGGCGGCAATTGCTACGTGGCGGGAGTCACGCCGAAGAAGGGCGGGCAGTCCTACGAAGGTATCCCCATCTTCGAGACGGTCAAGGAGGCCAGGGAGAGAACCGGGGCCAACGTCTCCGTGATCTATGTGCCGCCCCCATTCGCCGCGGCTGCGATCGACGAAGCGGTGGAGGCGGATCTCGATCTCGTCATCTGCATCACCGAAGGCATCCCGGTGCGGGATTTGATCCGCACGCGCTACAGGATGCAGGGAAAAAGGACGCTGCTCGTCGGCCCCAACTGCCCGGGCGTCATCACGCCCGATGAAATCAAGATCGGCATCATGCCCGGCCATATCCACAGGAAAGGGCCGGTCGGCGTCGTCTCGCGCTCGGGTACGCTCACCTATGAAGCGGTCGGGCAGTTGATGGAAGCCGGGCTCGGGCAGTCGAGCTGCGTCGGCATCGGCGGCGATCCGGTGAACGGATTGAGGCACGTCGATGTCTTAAAGATGTTCAATGACGATCCGCAGACCGAGGCCGTCATCATGGTGGGCGAGATCGGCGGCACCGACGAGGAAGACGCGGCGCGCTGGGTGAAAGACAACATGAAGAAGCCGGTGGTCGGGTTCATCGCGGGGGTGACGGCTCCGCCGGGCAAGCGCATGGGCCACGCGGGGGCCATCATCTCGGGCGGCCACGGCACCGCCGCTGAGAAGCTCGCCGTCATGGAGGAGTGCGGGATAAGAACAACACGCAATCCTGCCGAGATGGGCAAGCTGCTGAAATCGGTGTTGCGCTAGTCACACGCCACGGGGTCGTGCGCGAGGAGAACGGGTGGAGCAAGGCATCGTAAGGAAGGAACGGGACGGTGTATCGCGCGGCCGCGCGAAGGGCCGCGCCGTCGATCCGCGCGCTCTCGCCGAAGTGCAGTTGCTACTGGGCATCGAGCCGAGACGGCGCGATCTCCTCGTCGAGCACCTGCACAAGATCCAGGATCGCTACGGGTTGATCGCTGCCGGGCACCTCGTCGCGCTGGCGCATGAAATGCGCCTGGCCCCGGCTGAAGTCTACGAGGTCGCCACCTTCTACCATCACTTCGATGTGGTCAAGGACGGCGAAGAGCGTCCGCCCAGCGTGACGGTGCGCGTGTGCGATTCGCTGTCGTGCGAGCTCGCGGGCGCGAACGAGCTCCTGTCGGGGCTGAAGCGCGCGGTGGGCCCGGCGCTGCGGGTGATTCCGGCGCCGTGCGTGGGCCGCTGCGAGCAGGCGCCTGTCGCGGTGGTTGGACAGAATCCGCTGGCGAACGCGACCGTGGCGGACGTGAAGCGCGCGGTGGCCGCGAGGAAAACCCGCTGTCCCGTTTCCAGTTACGTCACTTACGCCGAGTACCGGCGCAAGGGGGGCTACGAACTGCTCGCGCAATGTCTCGCCGGCAAGCGCGACGCCGAGGCCATCATGAAAGCGCTGGAGGATTCCGGCCTGCGAGGACTCGGCGGCGCGGGGTTTCCGGCGGGGCGCAAGTGGCGCATCGTGAGGAAGGAACCCGCGCCGCGCCTGCTCGCCATCAACATCGACGAGGGAGAGCCGGGGACGTTCAAGGATCGCTACTACCTGGAGCGCGACCCGCATCGCTTTCTCGAAGGCGCGATCATCGCGGCCTGGACCGTGCAGATCGCGGAGGTCTACATCTACCTGCGCGACGAATACGCCGGCTGCCGGGAGATCCTTCAGCGCGAATTGAAGGCGCTTCAGGCCGATCCGCCGTGCCCCTTGCCGCCGATCCATCTGCGACGCGGCGCGGGCGCCTACATCTGCGGTGAAGAATCCGCGATGATCGAGTCGATCGAGGGCAAGCGCGGCATGCCGCGGCTGCGCCCGCCCTATGTCGCCCAGGTTGGCCTCTTCGGCTATCCCACGCTCGAGCACAACATGGAGACGCTCTACTGGGTGCGCGAAATCCTGGAGAAGGGAGGCGCGTGGTTCGCCTCGCACGGGCGTCATGGCCGCAAGGGCCTGCGCTCCTTTTCGGTTTCGGGCCGCGTGCGAAAACCCGGCGTGCATCTTGCAGCGGCAGGAATCACCGTCAGGGAACTCATCGAGGAGTATTGCGGGGGCATGCTGCCGGGACACGCGTTCTATGGCTACCTGCCCGGGGGCGCCTCCGGCGGCATCCTGCCGGCCGCGATGGGCAACATCCCTCTCGACTTTGATACATTGAACGAGCATGGGTGCTTCATCGGATCGGCGGCGATCATCGTGCTTTCGGACCGGGACCAGGCCGCGGGCGCGGCGCGCAACCTGCTCAAGTTCTTCGCCGAGGAATCCTGCGGGCAATGCACGCCGTGCCGGGTGGGAACGGCGAAGGCGCTCACGCTGATGCAGGCGAAACGGTGGGACCAGGGCCTGCTCGAAGAGCTCTCCGTCGCGATGGCGGACGCCTCGATCTGCGGCCTCGGTCAGGCCGCGCCCAACCCGATTCGCTGCGTGGTGAAGTATTTTCCTAAAGAAATCGAGTGAGCGGTGAGCGGTGCGGAGTGAGCAGTGAGAAGTAAGGAGCATTGGAGGCAAGTATGACCGCGATGAGCAAGGATGAACGCAACGCGATGCCCGTCGAGTTCAAGCTGAACGGGCGCGACGTAGCCGCGCGCGCGAGCGAGACCATTCTTCAGGCCGCGCGACGCCACGGCGTCGAGATACCCCATCTTTGCTTCATGGAGGGGCTGCGGCCCGATGGCAACTGCCGCGCCTGCATGGTGGAAATCAAGGGCGAGCGGGTGCTGGCCGCATCCTGCTGCCGCAAGCCCGCGCCGGGCATGGAAGTGGCGAGCGACAACGCGCGTGCGCGCGCCTCACAGAAGATGGTGCTGGAGCTGCTCCTCGCGGACATGCCGCGCGAGCGTCACACGCTCGATTCCGAGCTCGACCGGTGGGCGCGGCAGCTCGGCATCGGGCGGCCGCGCTTTGCAGCGCGCCAGCAGCCCGCGGAGGACCTCTCGCATCACGGCATCGCGGTTCATCTCGACTCGTGCATACAGTGCACCCGCTGCCTGCGCGCCTGCCGCGAGGAGCAGGTGAACGACGTCATCGGCTACGCGTTCCGCGGGGAGCACTCCAAGATCGTCTTCGATCTCGACGACCCGATGGGCGCGTCGAGCTGCGTCGCGTGCGGCGAGTGTGTCCAGGCCTGCCCCACCGGCGCGCTGATGCCGGCGCGGGAGGTGGGCATGGTCACGCCGGACCGCAAGGTGCACTCGGTGTGCCCGTATTGCGGCGTGGGGTGCCAGCTCACGTACGCAATCAAGGACAACAGGATTCTTTACGTCGACGGGCGCGACGGCCCCTCGAACCACGGACGCCTCTGCGTGAAAGGGCGCTACGGTTTTGATTATGCGCATCACCGGCAGCGGCTGAGGAAGCCGCTCATCCGCAAGCCCGGCGTGCCCAAGCACGCGGATTTCACCATGGACCCGGAACATCCGCTCGAACACTTCCGCGAAGCGACCTGGGAAGAGGCGCTGGATCTTGCGGCGGCCCGTCTGAGGGAGATACGTGACACGCGCGGCCAGCACGCTCTCTCGGGCTTCGGCTCGGCCAAGGGCACCAACGAGGAAGCATATCTCTTCCAGAAGCTCGTGCGCGTGGGCTTCGGCTCCAACAACGTGGACCACTGCACGCGCCTCTGCCACGCATCGAGCGTGGCGGCGCTGCTGGAGGGCATCGGCTCGGGCGCGGTCTCGAATCAGGTGAACGATGTGGCGCACGCCGAGGTGATCTTCCTCATCGGCGCGAACCCGGTCTCGAACCATCCGGTCGCGGCGACCTGGATGAAGAATGCCGCGAAGCGCGGCGCCAGGCTGATCTATGCCGATCCGCGCCGCTCCGAGCTCTCGCGCCACGCCGACTATTTCCTGCAGTTCAAGCCGGACACGGACGTGGCTCTCCTCAATGCCATGATGCACACGATAGTGCACGAGGGGCTGGTGAACGAAGCCTTCGTGAAGAGCCGCACGAGCGGCTTCGACGAGTTGAGGAAGAACGTCGCCGGCTACAGCCCGGAGGCCATGGCAAAGGTCTGCGGCATCCCGGCCGAAACGATCAGGGAGGTGGCGCGGCTCTATGCGACGTCAAAGGCCTCGATCATCTTCTGGGGCATGGGCATCTCGCAGCACGTGCATGGCACCGACAATGCGCGCTGCCTCATTGCGCTGTGCCTCATGACAGGCCAGGTTGGCCGGCCCGGCACGGGGCTGCATCCCCTGCGCGGCCAGAACAACGTGCAGGGCGCGTCCGACTCCGGGCTGATCCCGATGGTCTTTCCCGACTACAAGCGCGTGGACAACGCGGAGGCGCGCGCGTTTTTCGAGAAGCTCTGGGGCGCGACGCTCGACCCGAAACCGGGGCTCACGGTGGTCGAGATCATGGACGCGGTGCACGCGGGCACGATCCGCGGCATGTACATCATGGGCGAGAACCCCGCGATGTCGGATCCCGATGCGCACCATGCGCGCGAGGCGCTCGCCAAGCTCGACTGGCTGGTGGTACAGGAAATCTTCCTCACGGAGACCTGCTATCACGCCGACGTGATCCTTCCGGCGACCGCCTGGCCGGAGAAGGACGGTACGGTGACCAACACCGACCGCATGGTCCAGCTCGGGCGCAAGGCGCTCGAGGCGCCGGGCGAAGCGAAGCCGGATCTCTGGATCATCCAGGAAATCGCGCAGCGCATCGGGCTCGACTGGAACTATGGCGGGCCGCGCGACGTGTTCAACGAAATGCGCAAGGCGATGCCCTCGATTGCGGGGATCACGTGGGAGCGCCTGCAGGAGGAAAGCTGCGTCACCTATCCGTGCGAGAAGGAGGGCGATCCGGGCGAGCCCGTCGTATTCACGGACAGGTTCCCGACGCCGACGGGACGGGCGAAGTTCGTGCCGGCGGACATCATTCCCGCGAACGAGCGCCCGGACAGGGAATTTCCGTTCGTGCTCATCACGGGACGACAGCTCGAGCACTGGCACACGGGTGCGATCACGCGACGCGCGGCGGTGCTCGATGCGATCGAGCCCGAGCCGACGGCCTCGCTCCATTCGCTCGATCTCGACGCCATCGGCGCGAAGCCGGGCGACGTGGTCACGGTCGAGTCGCGCCGCGGCATCATTTCGCTCTATGCGCGGGCGGACGACGGCACGCCGCGCGGCGCGGTGTTCATCCCGTTCTGCTTTTACGAGGCGGCGGCGAACCTCCTCACCAACCCGGCGCTCGATCCGTTCGGCAAGATACCGGAGTTCAAGTACTGCGCCGTGAAGGTGATGCGCGGCGGGGAGTTGACGCCGCGCTCGAGCTACGGCGGCGGGCAGGCGCTCGCGGAGCTGGAGGCCGGTTAGAAGAATCAACCGCCAAGACGCCAAGAACGCCAAGAACTGCAATTATCGATACCGGGTTTTTTGCATCCTCGCGCGCATCCGGCGCGTGACCCTTGTGCGGCGCGATGCCGCGGTTCGAGTTCATGAGTCTGAATCTTGGCGGCTTGGCGGCTTGGCGGTTAAAGGGTTTCTAGGAGAGGAAAAACGATATGCCATTGTCGGACATCGAAATCGCCCAGCGGGCGAAGATGCTGCGCATCACCAAGGTCGCCGAGAAGCTGGGCATACCCGAGGAGCATCTTGTGCCCTACGGCCACTACAAGGCCAAGGTATCGCTCGCGTATGTCGACAGCCTGAAGAACAGGAAAGACGGCAAATGCGTTCTAGTCACGGCGATTACGCCAACGCCTGCAGGCGAGGGCAAGACCACGACGACCGTCGGGTTGGGTGATGCGCTCAATCGCATCGGCAAGAAAGCGATCATCTGCCTGCGGGAGCCGAGCCTTGGCCCGGTGTTTGGCATCAAGGGCGGGGCCGCTGGCGGCGGCTACGCGCAGGTCGTGCCGATGGAAGATATCAACCTGCATTTTACCGGGGACTTTGGCGCCATCGGGCTCGCCAACAACCTGCTCGCTGCGGCGATCGACAACCACATTCACCAGGGCAACGAGCTCGGCATCGACGTCCGCCGCATCGCGTGGCGGCGGGTGGTGGACATGAACGACCGGGCACTGCGCGAGATCACGGTGGCGCTGGGCGGTCCCGGCAACGGTTATCCGCGACAGGACGGTTTCGACATTGTGGTCGCGTCCGAGGTAATGGCGATCTTCTGCCTCGCCACCTCGCTGAAGGACCTCAAGAACCGCCTGGGCAACATTGTCTGTGCCTATACGCGTGACCAGAAACCGGTGCGCGCACGCGATCTCAAGGTACACGGGGCGATGACTGTGCTCCTCAAGGACGCTCTCGCGCCAAACCTGGTGCAGACGCTGGAGAACAATCCGGCATTCATTCACGGGGGCCCGTTCGCGAACATCGCGCACGGATGCAACTCCGTGATCGCCACGACGACCGCCCTGAAGCTCGCCGACTACTGTGTGACCGAGGCCGGCTTTGGCGCCGACCTCGGCGCGGAAAAGTTCATAGACATCAAATGCCGCAAGTCGGGCATCCGGCCCGACGCGGTGGTGATCGTTGCCACCATCCGCGCCCTCAAGTATCACGGCGGCCTGGAGCGAGCCGCGCTTACCCAGGAGAACCTGGCTGCGCTCGAAAAAGGCATCGCCAACCTCGAGCGTCATGTCAACAACGTGCGCAACCATTACGGCCTCCCGTGCGTCGTCTCGATCAATCGGTTCAATCACGACACCCCGGCCGAGATCGACTTGCTCAAGAAGAAAATGGCGCACCACGAGGCGCCGGTGATCCTGGCCACCCATTGGGCCGACGGCGGAAAAGGCGCCGAGGAGGTCGCGCGCGCGGTGGTAGATCTCGTCGACAAGACCCCCACCGACTTCAAGTTCATGTACGACGACGAGCTGCCGCTATGGGACAAGATCAGGACTGTGGCGACTAAAATCTACGGCGCGGCCGATGTCGACGCCGATTCGAAGGTCCGCGCCCAGATCAAGAAACTGCAGGAGGATGGCTACGGCCGCTATCCCGTGTGCGTCGCGAAGACGCAGTACTCTTTTTCCGCCGATGCGAGCGTGCGCGGCGCGCCTTCCGGCTACATCGTGAACGTCCGCGAAGTGCGGCTCGCCGCTGGCGCGGAGTTCATCGTCATGATCTGCGGCGACGTCATGACCATGCCGGGCCTGCCGAAGGTCCCCTCGGCGGAGAAGATCGATCTCACCGACGACGGGAAGGTCGTGGGCCTCTTCTAGGAATGCCAACCGCGCGCCGTTGACCGGGACGTCGATCTTCGGTTGCGTCGCGCGAACCACGCGGAAAGTTGACGCCCCGGTACCGTCATGATAGAAAGCGCACGGGATTTTCGGAGGCGACTCCGGAATGTCCTGCAAAGGGGAGTAGCTAGAGCGGCACGGAAGCTGGTGTCGCTTCGGCGGGCCGTCAAGACGGGAAGCGGACGCACTCCGCATCCCCGGCCCCCCGGCAGAACGCCTTGCCAGCGAGACCTTTGACCGGGAGGCGGCACGTTCGCCTTCTTCAGAAGGAGACGCTTGGCGGTGCACGGCAGCACAATTCGATATCCGTCAGCATGCTGCGGCGCGATGCCCGTGCCGGGGCACGCTCCGCATCATCATGAGAGGCGTTGTTCGTCATGGATGCACTGACCAGCGCAATCCTCATCTTCGTGGTGAGCTCGATCTTCGTGGTGTTCGCCGGGATCGGGCTCGCACGCTTTGGCGACGAGCTTGCCGAGAAGACCGGCTGGGGCGCGCTCTGGGTCGGGACGCTGCTCGTCAGCATTGCGACATCGCTGCCGGAGCTCACGATCAACATCTCGGCCGTGTGGCTCGAGGATTCCCCCGGGCTGGCCCTGGGCAACGTATTCGGCGCCAACATGATCAACATCCTCGTGCTGGCGCTGGCCGCGCTGCTCTTCGGCGTGAGGAATCTCTTCGAGAAAAAGGGCAAGGACACGCGGCTCCTCGTGCTGCTGGGAGTCGGGCTGGTCGCGCTGGCGATGGTCATGGCCGCAACGGGCGATCTCAGCCTCGGGCCGACGAGCCTCGGCGCCCTGCTGATCGCCGTGGCGTACGTGGCCGGCATGCGCGCCGTGTACCAGGCCGGACGCACCGACATGAACTTGAGTGACATTCCCTCGCCGACCGGCAGCGCGCGCGGGGCGTGGATCGGTTTCGGCCTGTCGGCTGCCGTCGTCGTCGTCGCGGGGCGCTTCCTCGCCTCGAGCGCGGACTCGATCGCGGAGTTGACCGGCATTGGCGCGAGCTTCATCGGCGTGCTTCTGGTCTCGATCGTCACCACTTTGCCGGAGGGCTCGGTCACCGTGGCGGCGGCGATGCGCAAGTCCTACGGCATCGTGATCGGCAACGTCTACGGCAGCTGCGCGTTCAACGTGCTCGTCATCTTCATCGCCGATCTGTTCTATACGAAGGGGCCGCTCCTCGGTGCCATGACGCCGGCGCACATGGTTGCTGCCGGCGCCGCGTTCATCCTCATGTCGCTTGGCTACGTCATCATCCGCAGCTGCCAGGGAGACGCCGCCACCTGGGCGCGGAGATTGACGCCCGTCATCCCGGTGATCTACCTGGGCGCCCTCTACATGGTGTTTAACTTGGCGAGCGACTAGGCCCGGCCCCGACGGGGTTCGCGGACGCTCTTCGACGAGGCGGACGCTGGCTTCTTCCAGACCGCGCCAACGCCCGCGCTACCCAACCTTATGGATACTCTGACCGCAGCCGTACTTACTTTTTTCGCCAGCGCAGTCTGCGTCGTCTTTGCCGGCATAGGGCTTGCGCGCTACGGCGATGAGCTCGCCGAGAAGACCGGATGGGGCACGCTCTGGGTGGGGACGCTCCTCGTGAGCATCGCGACCTCGCTGCCGGAGCTCACCGTCAACATCTCCGCCGTCTGGCTCGAGGATTCGCCGGGACTCGCCCTGGGCAACGTGTTCGGCGCCGACATGATCAACGTGTTCGTGCTGGCGGTGGTGGCACTCATCTTCGGGGTGAGGCACGTCTTCGAGCACCAGGGCAAGGACACCCAGATCCTGGTGCTGCTCGGCATGGTGCTCGTCTCGGTGGCAGTGGTGCTGGCGATCACGGGAGACGTCAAGCTCGGCCCGACCAGCCTCGGCGCGCTCTTCATCCTCGCGGTCTACGTGGCAGGCATGCGCGCGGTATACAAGGCCGGACGCACGCACATGCACCTCGAGGACGTCCCGGCGCCCAAGGGCAGGGCGCGGGGCGCCTGGATCGGCTTCGGCGTATCGGTTGCGGTGGTCATCGTGGCGGGACGTTTTCTTGCAGCGAGCGCGGACAGCATTGCCGAGATTACCGGAATCGGCGCGAGCTTCATCGGCGTCCTGCTCGTTTCGATCGTGACGACGCTGCCGGAAGGCTCGGTCACCGTGGCGGCCGCGCTGCGCAAGTCCTACGGCATCGTCATCGGCAACGTTTACGGCAGCAACGCGTTTAACATCTCCATCATCTTCTTTGCCGACCTGTTTCACACGGAGGGACCGCTGCTGCGGGCCATGGAAGCCGCGCATTTCGTGGCCGCCGCCGGGGCCCTGGTGCTGATGTGCATGGGATTTCTCGTGATCCGGGCCTGCCAGGGCCGCGTTTCGCCTTGGGCGGGCCAGCTGACGGCGGCGATACCCGTCGTCTACGTAGTCGCTCTTTATCTGGTATATATTCTGGCTAAGCAGTAAAGTGTGTTGTCCGCAGGAGCGAACGCGCCATTTGATTGCTTTTGTGCGGCGCGTCATTTGTTGTGCGGCAGGCTCGTCGCCGGAAATTGACCCCGGTCAATAGTTTTTGGGTTCGGCGCCCGCATGATGAGCGCCATCGTGCTGCGCAATAACTATAAGGGTTGTGGCGGGGGTTTCGTTGAACCTGACCACGGTTGTTTTTTTGGTGCAAACCTCTAGGAGGAGGACGCAATGAAGATCCAGCGAAGCGTAGTTTGGAGCGCAGTACTGGCCGCCACGGCGGCCATGGTGCAGCCGGCGATGGCCTGGGAGCCGACCAAGCCGGTGGAATTCGTCATCCCGGCCGGCCAGGGCGGCGGCGCCGATCAGATGGCGCGTTTCACGCAAGGCGTCACCGCGAAGCACAACCTCATGAAGCACCCGATCATTCCCGTCAACAGGTCCGGTGGCGCGGGGGCGGAAGGCTTTCTCGACGTCAAGGAGTCTAAGGGAGAGGCGCACAAGATCATCATCACGCTGTCCAACCTTTTCACGACCCCGCTCGCGACCGGGGTGCCCTTCAACTGGAAGGATCTGACGCCGGTAGCGATGCTGGCGCTCGACAACTTCGTGCTCTGGGTCAACGCTGAAACGCCCTACACCACACCGCCGCAGTATCTCGAGGCGGCCAAGAAGGCGGGCCGGGGCAAGTTCAGGATGGCCGGCACCGGCGCCAAGCAGGAAGACCAGATCATCACGGTGGCAATCGAGAAGGCGGCGGGCGTGAAGTTTACCTACGTGCCTTTCAAGGGCGGCGGCGCGGTCGCAACGCAGCTGGTCGGCAACCACGTCAACTCCACCGTCAACAACCCGATCGAGGCGGTGGCGCACTGGCGCTCGGGCAAGCTGCGCCCGTTGTGCGTATTCGAGAAGGCGCGCATGCCGTACAAGAACAAGGTAACCAAGACCATGTCCTGGAACGATATCCCGACGTGCAGGGAGGCCGGAATCCCGATGGACTACCTCATGCTGCGCGGAATCTTCATGCCGGCGGGCGTGTCGCAGGACGTGGTCGACTTCTACATCGGCTATTTCAAGAAGGTGCGCGCAACCCCGGAATGGAACAGGCTCATGGAGGACGGGGCTTTCAACCAGAGCTTCATGACCGGGAAGGAATACGTCAACTGGGTCGCCAACGCGGAAAAACTCCACCGCGAGCTGATGACCGAGGCCGGGTTCCTCGCCAAGAAGAAGTAAGGGGATTTCGCGAGGCGGGCACTCGTCCGCCTTGCGTTTCCACGCCTTAGCGAAGCGCCTGCGGGCGCTTCGCTGATTTTCGCGCTTACGGGGAAACAAGGGGATGGAACACAGCAACGAGCCCGGTCGCGTGGCGGCGCGCGTGGTGACGGTCGATCTCGCCGTCGCCTTTGTCGTCGCCCTGCTGGGCGCGGTCGTCATCTACGAGAGCTACCAGCTCGGATCGCGCTGGGACGAGGATGGCCCGCAGGCGGGTTACTTCCCGTTCTACATCGGCTGTTTCGTCGCCATTTCCGGGCTGTTGGTGTTCGTTCAGGCTTTGCTGCGGCTTCGCTCCGACACGAAGACCTTCGTGGAATGGGGTCAGTTGAAGCAGGTGATGATCGTCCTGCTGCCGACGTTGGCCTACATTTTGTGCGTTCAGCTGATCGGCATATATGTGTCGGCGACGGTCTTCATCGGGCTGTTCATGCGCTTCGTCGGCAAGTACGGCTGGTTGCGCAGCGCGAGTGTCGGCCTGGGCGTCGGCGTCGTCTCGTTCCTGCTGTTTGAGGTCTGGTTCAAGATTCCGCTGCCCAAGGGGCCGGTGGAAAGCTGGCTCGGCTATTGAAGCCCGGACGCGCCAAAGGGGAGACGAGGAAAGCGCGATGGACGAGCTAAGCGCCCTGTTTCACGGATTTTCGGTCGCACTCACGCCTTTCAACCTGATGCTGATGTTCGTCGGCATCTTCCTCGGCGTGATCATCGGGGTGCTGCCGGGCCTGGGAGGGGCAAACGGGATCGCGATCCTGCTTCCCCTTACGTTCACGATGTCGCCCACCTCGGCGATCATCATGCTCTCGTGCATCTACTGGGGTGCGCTGTTCGGCGGCGCCATTACCTCCATCCTGTTCAACATTCCCGGGGAGCCCTGGTCGGTTGCCACGACCTTCGACGGCTACCCCATGGCGCAGCAGGGCCGCGCGGGAGAGGCCCTGACCGGCGCCTTCACCTCCTCGTTCGTGGGCGCGCTGGTGGCGGTGCTGATGTTCACGTTCATCGCTCCGGCGGTCGCCGAGTTCGCATTGAAGTTCGGTCCGGCGGAGTTCTTCTCGGTCTACCTCCTCACTTTCTGCAGTTTCGTGGGGACCGGCAAGGGAAATCCGTTCAAGATCATCGCTTCGATGATGCTCGGCTTCGCCCTGGCGGCCGTCGGGATCGACATCGTCACCGGCCAGTTGCGGCTCACGTTCGGACTGACGCAGTTCCTGCACGGCTTCCATTTCCTGGTAGCGGTGATCGGTCTCTTCGGCCTGGGAGAGATCTTCCTCTCCATGGAAGAGGGGCTTTCGTTCTCCGGTCAAACCGCGAGGATCAACAGCAAGGTCGTGTTCGAAACCTGGGCCAAGCTGCCGCGCTACTGGATGACCTCGCTCCGTAGCTGTCTCGTCGGATGCTGGATGGGGATCATTCCAGGCGGCGCGACGCCGGCTTCGTTCATGAGCTACGGCGTTGCCCGCAAGATGTCGCGCGACGGGGCCAAGTTCGGCACCGGGCAGCTGGAGGGCGTGGTGGCGCCGGAGACCGCGGCGCACGCTGCGGGCACGTCCGCGCTCTTGCCGATGCTCACGCTCGGCATCCCGGGTTCGCCCACGGCGGCAGTGCTGCTCGGGGGATTGCTGATCTGGGGCCTGCAGCCGGGTCCGCTGCTGTTCGTCGAGCAGAAGGACTTCGTGTGGGGGCTCATCGCCAGCATGTACCTCGGCAACATCGCGGGGCTCGTCGTGGTGCTCACCATGGTGCCGCTTTTCGCGGCGATCCTGCGCGTGCCGTTCTCGATCATCGCGCCGGTGATCATCGTGATCTGCTCGTTCGGGGCCTACACCGTGCACAACTCGCAGTTCGATGTGTGGCTCATGGCGATCTTCGGGGTCGTGGGCTATGTCTTCAAGAAGCTCGACTACCCGCTCGCCCCGATGGTGCTCGCGCTGGTGCTGGGGGACGCCGCGGAAAGTTCGTTCCGGCAGGCGATGCTGATGTCCCAGGGCAGTCTCTCGATCATGTGGGAGAACTGGCTGGTGGGCGGCATGACGACACTTGCGCTGTTCCTGCTGTTCTGGCCGTTTCTTCAGTCGGGCATGGCGCTCCTCAAGGCGCGCCTGTCGCGGGATGAGGGGGGCTAGATTTTGCCGTGTCTCTTGAGCCGGGACAGCGTCTCGGCGGAGAGGTTGAGATAGGAGGCAAGCTCTTTCTTGGGAAGGCGCCCGGAGAACTCCGGATGCTTGCGCATGAAGCGCTGAACCCGCCCCGGGGCATCCAGAAGATGCAGCGTGATGGTATGCGCCATGACTTCGCTCATGAGCTTCATGATCTCGAACTCGAACGCGCTCTTGATCACGGGGTGCCGCTCGAGGAAATCCACCCATTGCTCCATCGAGATCCGTGCAGCGCGCACCTTGGTGACGGCGCGGATCGAGTACGGGATCGGCGTTTTAAGGCGCCACGCGGCGTAGCTCGTGTCGAAGTCGCTCTCGGCGGCGAAGCGCAGGATCATCTCCTTTCCCTGGGCGTTCGAGACGACGCGCTTGAGGATCCCCTCGAGGATGAAGTACTGCTCCATCGACGAATCGCCCTGGTGCTCGAGGAGATCGCCCTTGGGATAATCGACGACTTCGAGCAGGGCTTCAAGCTCATGCCACTGCGCCGGGGTGAGATGCTTCAGGATGAGGTTCTGCCGGAGCTGGACGCGAATGATCCCGGCTTCCGTGTGGCGTGCGAGCAAGGGCATGATTTCAGTCGCGGGGCGGTCTGCTGCGAGCGAGGAGTATAGCGAATTCCGGCGCTAACCCACAGAACGAGCAGGAAAAAAGATACTGGCCCCGGTGTCGCCGCCATGGGAAACTTGATCCCGGTCAAGAGCGCATCTGCATGCGTCCATTTATCATACAGGCGCGTGTTTCCCGGCCGCATTCAAGCGGTTTGGGTTTGGCGTGGACCGGGGAAATTCCGTCCTGTTTGCCGTCCGCGGTAGCTCTCCACCGGGAAAAACACTTGTTCAATTGAAAGCCAGAACGCGAGGCATCTCACCATGACAGATCTCAGCGTGACAACCGATGCGCAAGAAGTGACCGACGGCTTTGACCTGGTCATCAACGCTCTCAAGCTGAACGGCATCAACACGATCTTCGGTCTGCCCGGGATCCCGATCACCGACCTCACCCGCCGGGCGCAGGGGGCAGGCATGCGCGTCATCTCGTTCCGTCACGAGCAGAACGCCGGCAACGCAGCCGCTATCGCCGGGTTCATGACGCAGAAGCCCGGCATCTGCCTCACCGTATCCGCTCCCGGGTTCCTCAACGGATTGACGGCGCTTGCCAACGCCACGACGAATTGCTTCCCCATGATCCTCATCAGCGGCTCGAGCGAGCGCGAGATCGTCGACCTTCAGCAGGGCGACTACGAGGAGATGGATCAGCTCGCCATCGCGAGGCCGCTCGCCAAGGCAGCCTTCCGCGTGCTCCACGCCGAGGACATCGGCGTCGGCATCGCTCGCGCCATCCGTGCCGCCGTCTCGGGCCGTCCGGGCGGGGTCTATCTGGATCTGCCGGGCAAGATCCTTGCCCAGACGATCGATGCGAAGGCCGCCACAGGATCGCTGATCAAGGTGGTCGATCCGGCGCCGCGCCAGATCCCGGCGCAGGATGCCGTGCAGCGCGCGCTGGAGCTCCTGAAGAGCGCGAAGCGCCCCCTCATCGTGCTGGGCAAGGGGGCCGCTTATGCCCAGGCGGACGCGGGTATCCGCTCGCTCGTAGAGAAGACCGGCATCCCGTATCTGCCCATGTCGATGGCCAAGGGCCTTTTGCCCGACACGCACGAGCAGTCCGCGGCGGCCGCCCGCTCCTACGTGCTGCCCGAGGCCGACGTCGTGATGCTGATCGGAGCGCGCCTGAACTGGCTGCTCTCGCACGGCAAGGGCAAGACGTGGGGCGGCAAGAGCCCCAAGGACTGGGGAGGCCAGACCTTCATCCAGCTCGACATCTGGCCGCAGGAGGCGGACAGCAACGTCCGCATCGACGCCCCCGTGGTGGGCGATATCGGCTCCTGCGTGTCCGCGCTGCTTGCCGGCATCGGCGCCGACTGGCCCAAACCGCCGGCCGAGTGGCTTGGCGCCATCGCCGATCGCAAAGGCAAGAACATTGCCAAGATGGCGGAGACGCTGGCCAAGGATCCGAAGCCGATGAATTTTCACAGCGCGCTCGCCGTAGTGCGCGACATTGTGAAAGCGAACCCCGATGCCTTCCTGGTCAACGAAGGCGCCAACGCGCTCGACTTCACCCGCAGCATCGTGGACATGCACAAGCCCCGCAAGCGCCTCGACGTCGGCACCTGGGGCGTGATGGGCATCGGCATGGGATTCGCTGTCGCGGCCGCCGTGGTCGGCGGTGAGCCGGTCATCGCGGTCGAGGGAGACAGCGCCTTCGGCTTCTCCGGCATGGAAGTCGAGACGATCTGCCGCTACAACCTCCCGGTGTGCGTGGTGGTTCTGAACAACAACGGGGTCTACCGCGGCACTGACGTCAACCCGACCGGCGGCCTCGATGTGGCGCCCACGGTTTTCGTGAAAGATGCGCGCTACGACAAGCTGATTGAGGCCTTCGGCGGCGTCGGTGTGCACGCCACGACCCCGGCGGAGTTGCGCAAGGCCATGGAGGAAGCGCTCCGCTCGCGCAAGCCCACCCTCATCAACGCGGTCATCGATGAGACGGCGGGCACCGAAAGCGGTCGCATCACGAGCCTCAATCCGAGCGCAAAGAAGAAATAGCGCTTGGAGCCGACGCAACGGGCGCGCGGCTCAAGCGGTCGCGAGAACGAGCGGACTTACGCCGCTCATCTCGCGACGGGAAACGACAACAGGTGAGGACGCAATGGAAGCATTGAAAGGTGTGAGAATTCTCGATATGTCGCACGTGCAGGCGGGTCCGACCTGCTCCCAGCTGCTCGCCTGGATGGGCGCGGACGTGATCAAGTTCGAGAACCCGGCGGGCGACGCCACACGCGGGCAGCTGCGCGACGTGCCCAACGCCGATAGCCTGTACTTCACGATGTTGAACTGCAACAAACGCTCCATCACGGTCAACATGAAGACCGCCGAAGGCAAGCAGGTGTTCGTCGATCTGCTGAAGAAGTGCGACATCGTCATGGAGAACTTCGGCCCCGGAGTGCTCGACCGGTTCGGCTTCCCGTGGGAGAAAATCCACGAGGTCAACCCCAAGATCGTGATGGGGTCGATCAAGGGATTCGGCTCGAGCGGACCGTATGCCGATTTCAAGGCCTACGAGAACGTCGCGCAGGCGATGGGCGGTGCGATGAGCACTACGGGCGTTCCCGAAGGCCCGCCCTTCGTCACGGGCGCGCAGATTGGCGACACGGGTACCGGACTGCATCTTGCAATCGGGCTGCTTGCCGCGCTGCGGCAGGCAGACCGTACGGGCAAAGGTCAGTATGTCGAGGTGGCGATGATGGACGGGGTGATGAACCTCTGCCGGGTGAAGTTCCGCGACCACCAGCGACTGACGCGACAGGCGTTGTCCGAATACTCGGTGCCAACGCACCAGGGCATGGGCGCCGTTCCACGCGCCGGAAACGACTCCGGAGGCGGCCAGCTCGGCAATGCGATCCGCTGCAAGCCGGGAGGGCCCAACGATTTTCTCTACATCGTGGTCCAGGAGGCGGTATGGGATGCCCTGGCGAAGCGCATCGGACCCGACATCGGCATGCCGGATCTTGCGGTCGATCCCAAATTCGCCAAGATCGGCGACCGTCGCAAGAACCAGAATGAAATGTGGGAGCTGATCGGGGAGTTCGCGCTCAAGCACACCAAGCGCGAGCTGATGGCGATTTTGAATCCCCTCGATGTGCCCTGCGGACCGATCATGAGCACGGACGACCTCGCCAACGACGAGCACGTGCGCGGCCGCGAGATGTGGGTCGAGCTCGATCACCCGCAGCGCGGCAAGTGGTACAACCTGGGCATGCCCATCAAGCTCTCGGACTCACCGGCGCAAATCAAGCGCTCCCCGCTGCTCGGAGAGCATACCGGGGAGATCCTGAAGGAGGTCCTGGGGTATACCGACGAGAAAATCGCGCAGCTGAAGACCGCAGGCGCGTTTTCGTTGCCGCCCAAGAAAGCCGCTTGAGCAGGACGCATCGGCGCCTGCTCAGCTCGCGGCGCGTTGGAACGGACGCTACGCGCCGTTCAACGCGCCGCTGCATTTGAACTGGAGAGACATTCATGAAAGTCGCCATCATCGGTCAACAGGACTACGGCAAGGCGGTGCTCGAGGCATTTCTCGAGCGCAAGGACGAGGTCGCGGGCGTGTTCTGCGCCCCGGAAAAGGCCGGGGCGAAGGCCGATCCCCTGCGGGAAGCGGCGGAGGCGAAGGGACTCAAGGTCTTCCAGTTTCCGTCGCTGCGCGGCACCGAGGCGCACGGGGCCATGAAGGGCCTCAAGGTTGATCTGGGCATCATGGCCTACGTGCTGCAGTTTGCGCCGGATACGCTGGTAAAAATTCCGCGCCTGGGAACGATTCAATATCACCCGTCCCTCCTGCCCAAGTATCGAGGACCGTCATCCATCAACTGGCCGATCATTCGCGGTGATACGCGGACCGGCCTCACCATCTTTCGCCCGACCGAGGGCCTCGACGAAGGTCCCATCGTGCTGCAGAAGGAATGCGAGATCGGGCCCGATGAGACCCTGGGAGACGTTTACTTCAACAAGCTCTTTCCGACGGGCGTGAAGGCGATGATCGAGGCCGCCGATCTCGTGGTCGCGGGCAAGCACAAGGAAACGGTTCAGGACGAGTCAAAAGCAAGCTACGAAGGCTGGTGCCGCGAAGCCGAAGCGCGCATTCACTGGGCACACCACGTGGATTTCGTCTACAACGTCATCCGCGGGTGCAATCCGGCACCGGGAGCCTGGACGACGCTCAATGGAAAGAAGCTCCAGATCTTCGATGCACGCAAGATCGTCTTCCACCGCTTTGCGGAAGTCGTCGGAAAGATCGGCGAAGTCTCGGGCGTCACGGAATCGAGCTTCAAGGTGACCGCGCAAGGAGGCATGATCGAAGTGTTGCGAGCGCGCGGCGCCGATGGCAAGAAGGTCTCCGGGGGCGAATTCGCGCGGGCTGCCGGCCTCGGCGCCGGAACGATAATCGGAACGTAGTCCCATATCCTTCAGGTACGGCCGGCACGCGCGCGAGCATGGGCCGGTTCCTTCGCGTGGGCGGTCTTTGCCCACGCCCTTGATATCGAAACCCATTTTGCCGACAGGCCGGGCGAGATCCTGCCCCGTGGTCCAATCGCGCTTTTGCGCTGCGCGTCATTCGAGTTACCACTCCTGAGACGTAATACGCTGTTTTCGTGTGAGCTTTTACCAACACTTTCCCAAATAAACATACACTTTTCCAATGAATATCGTAGAATTAATGAGTGAACCGCGTTAACTTACTGGAACAAAACTAGAAATAGCCGAAAGGGGATGAAAAATCTCGATTTCTGGTGGTCCGGTGCTTCCCGCGCGTCATCTGCAGGAGACGCTCCTGCGCGAACCCGGCAGCTAGCGCGGATCTCGAGTCGCTCGCCTGGATCCAGCGTCCATATCGCGGCCGGGCGCGAAGCGGCGCGCGCCGGGTGACCAGCGTTGAAGACGGGCGAGACGCGGATGTTGGGCCATTATCAAATTGGGGCCGAGCTTGGGAAAGGCGCGACAGGGGTCGTCTACGAGGGCACGGACGCGAGGACCGGACAGACCGTCGCGATCAAGACGCTCGCCCTGTCCCAGAATTTCGACGCGGACGGCCTCGCCGAAGCGAAGGTTCGGTTCTTCCATGAGGCCGGAACCGCGCAGCGCCTCACACACCCGGACATCGTCGCGGTCTACGCCGCGGGCGAGGATCGCGATATCGCTTACATTGCGATGGAACGCCTGCAGGGAGAGGATCTGACCCGTTATCTCGGGGCAGGCGTGCGCCCGCCTCTCGCGCAGCTGCTGCCTGTCTTGGCGCGCGTTGCCGAAGCGCTTGCGTACGCGCACGGGCGCGGAGTCGTGCACGGCGACATCAAGCCCGCCAATATCGTGTGGGCACCGGCGACGAACACCGTGAAGATCACCGACTTCGGCATGGCCCACGTCGGCGATGTCCTCAATACGGGATCCGGCATGATGCTTGGTACTCCTTCGTATATGTCGCCGGAACAGCTTGCGGGTGACAGGATCGACGGTCGCTCGGATCTCTTTTCACTGGGCGTATCGCTCTATCAGCTCGTGTGCGGCCGGCTGCCGTTTGAGGGCGAATCGATGGGCCAGCTGCGCTTCCGCATTATCAGCGAGCCCCACCCGGACGTTCGCCTGCACGATTCCAGCCTCCCTGCCTGCCTCACCGCGATTGTTGACACGGCTCTGGCCAAGGATCCCGCGTGCCGCTATCAGGACGGCATTCAAATGGCTGAGGCGCTGCGCCTGTGCCTCGCGAATTCGTCCGCGTCTGCCGGTCAAGCTGCCGGTCGCGCCGTGATCGCGAACTGAGGATGGCCCGCATGCCCGATCTCAATTCAGTGCTCGAGATCGCCTCAGTCACGCACCCGGGCATGGTGCGCTCGCACAACGAGGACAGCATTGCGGTCGAGAAGGAAATCGGCCTGGCAGTCCTGGCGGACGGGATGGGCGGCTACAACGCGGGCGAGGTTGCCAGCGGAATTGCCGTTGCGATGATCTGCAGCGAGGTGAAGAAAGCCCTTGCAAAAAACCAGGGCGAGGTGCTGAATGGCAGCGCCGTGGAAAAGCTGATCGCAGAGCAATCGGCGCGCGCGAACGAGGCCATTTATGAAGCCGCACAGAGTCAGCCAAGATATTCAGGCATGGGGACCACGCTTGTGGTCGCGTTCTGGCACGACAATCACATGACGGTCGGGCACATTGGCGACTCGCGGCTCTACCGGCTGCGTGGGGAGACGCTCGATCTTCTGACGCGGGATCATTCCCTGCTGCAGGAGCAGATCGACAGCGGGATGATCTCCCGCGAACAGGCCCGGTTTTCACAGAACAAGAATCTCGTTACGCGCGCGGTAGGCATCGATCCGGAGGTTGAGGCCGAGGTGCATACTTATCCGGTGGAGCCCGGCGACCTCTACCTGTTGTGCTCGGACGGGCTGAATGACATGTTGCCCGACGAAGACATCCAGTTGACCCTGTCGTCCTTGCGATCGAACCTTCCGCTCGCGGCGGAGCAGCTGGTGCAGCAGGCGAACGATAACGGCGGGCGCGACAACGTTTCCGTGATTCTCGTCCGGGTCGCGAAGGAATTCCCGAGTCGCACGGGCTGGGCGGGAAGGTTGAAGGCTTGGATACGATAACGCTGGGGACATCACCATGGCGAAGTTGATTGTCAGTCTTGAAGGGTCGGTAATCAGGGACTACCCCCTAGAGAAGGAACGGGTGACGATCGGCCGCAAGCCGCACAACGACATACAAATCGAGAATCTGGCCGTCAGTGGCGAGCACGCATGCATTGTCACCATCCTGAACGACTCGTTTCTCGAGGACCTGGGCAGCACCAACGGAACGCTCGTCAACGGCAACTCGATCAAGAAGCACATCCTGCAGAACAACGACGTGATCGAGATCGGCAAGTACCGCCTGAAGTACGTGAGCGACGCGCCCATGGCGGGCCGAGCCACGGTCGACGAGTTTGAAAAGACAATGGTGCTCCGCGCCCCGGGACTGGCTCGCGCCGCATCGGGGAGATCGATCACAGAGGGCACGCCCTCCGGGCCGCGTACGATGGGCGTCATGATGCCCCCGCCGACCCCCAGACCGCCCTCGGCGTCACAGATGTTCCCGGGCGGCCGGGATCCGACTGCGTCGGGACCGCAAGTTTCAATCCGCGGCCGGGAGACCACGTCGTCCGGACCGGGAACCTCACCGGGAGGCCGAGGGGCGAGCACGTCCGGATCGTTGACCTCGCCGGGGGGTAAGGACCCGACGGCATCGAGGCCGCCAATCGCGGCCGAAGCAAAACCGGGGGGCGCCTCCGGACCGGAGGCTTCGCCGGAGGTCGAAGCTGCGCCGACGCCAGCGCCCACGAGAGCATCAGATTCCCCAGCCAAGGCAACGTCCTCGGGACCCACGGCAACTTCTCCTGGCAGCCCGACGGGAGCTGCGCGCCCCGGCGCCACCGAAGCGCACCCGTTGGGCGCAATCCAGATCCTCAGCGGCTCGGGAGCGGGGAAGGAACTCGACCTCGTGAAGAACCTGACCACTCTGGGCAAGCCGGGCGTACAGGTAGCCGTCATCACCCGTCGGCCTCAGGGCTATTTCATTACCCACGTCGAGGGGGCCACCTCGCCAGAGGTAAACGGGCGGGCGCTTGATGCGCAAGCGCGCCTGTTACAGGACCATGACGTTATCGAGCTGGCTGGCGTGAAGATGGAGTTTTTCCTCAAGAAATAGGGTAATTCGCGGCTGCCAGCCCGGACGGGTTCACGCCGGCGGGCGTTGCGTTGAAACTCGGGCCGGGGGTCAGTCCAGCACTGACCGCCGGCCTTTTCGCCTGGTACGGAACTTGCGGCTACACGGGTTCGCTCTGCGGGGAAGCGTGCATTTTCCCGCTGAAATTGAAGGGAAAAGGGGTCTTTCGCTTGAGAAAACGGTTTGCCCGGATCGCCATCGGTCTCGCGATCGTGCTTGTGATCCTCGGGCACGCGGCTGGCTATTACCCAGTACCCCTGCTCGCCAATCTGGAGTCGATCGCGTACGACACGCGTCTTCGGCTCACCATGCCGGGCACCGCCTACACGGGTATCGCGATTCTCGATATCGACGAGAAGAGCCTGGCGGAGCGGGAATACGGCGGCGAGGGCCACTGGCCCTGGCCGCGCGACCGGCTCGCTCTGCTCCTCGACAAACTTTTCGATCGGTACGAGGTCCTGATCGTCGGGTTCGACGTGGTTTTCGCAGAACGGGATGAATCGTCGGGGATCCGCGTGCTCGAGCGGCTCTCGGAGCAGGAGCTGCGGCATGTCCCGGAGTTTCAGGCGGAGCTTAAACGGATCCGCCCCAAGCTCCGTTACGACGATATTTTCGCCGGCAAGATGCGCGGGCGCCGGGTGGTGCTGGGCTATGTGTTCTCGAATGCCAGCGCCGGACGCGTCCAGAGAAAAGGCCTGCTGCCCCAGCCTGTTTTCGGCAACGGTGCGTTCGCGAAACGTCCGATCTATACCACGTCATGGAACAGTTATGCGGCAAATCTTGAGCCGCTCCAGAAAAGCGCGGGAAGTGCGGGCCATTTCAATTCCATCACCGACGATGACGGCATCGTGCGCCGCGTTCCCATGCTCGCCGAGTTCGGCGGGGCCTATTACGAGCCGCTCTCGCTGGCGATGGTGCGAACGCTTTTCGACCTGCGTTCCGTGCGGCCGGTCTTTCCCGACGAGGCCTACACGTCGCCACACTACGCCGGGCTCGAGTGGCTGCAGGTCGGCTCGCTTCGCATTCCGCTCGATGAGACCGCAAGCGCGCTCGTTCCGTACCGGGGCCAGCAGGGAAGCTTTCCGTATTTCTCGCTGGTCGATGTGCTGCACGAGCGGGTCCCCATCGCCGAGTTGAAGGGCAAGATCGCTCTCGTCGGTGCGACCGCCCCCGGCCTCCTCGATCTGAGGGCGACACCGGTCGGGCCGACCTATCCCGGAGTCGAAATCCACGCAAATCTCATCGCGGGCATACTCGATGGCGCGATCAAGCAGCGTCCTCCCTATGTGCTCGCCGCAGAGTTCATACTGCTTCTGACCTCGGGGGTCGCGATGGTCCTCCTGCTGCCGTTTCTCAGCCCCCTCGTGTCGACGGTAACGACGGCGGGAATCCTCGTGCTCGTGGTTGCCGCCAACATAGCCGTATTTCACTACGGCAACCTGGTGCTTCCCGTCGCATCGGGCCTGCTGATGATCCTGGCCCTCTACATCTTCAACATGGGCTACGGCTTTTTCGTGGAAGCGCGCGGCGTGAAGCGGATAACCAATCTCTTCGGCCAGTACGTGCCGCCCGAGATCGTGGAACAGATGGCGCGCAATCCCGACCGGTTCGACATGGCGCCCCGGGCGGAGGAGCTCTCCGTGCTCTTCTCCGACGTGCGCGGGTTCACCACGATATCCGAGAGCCTGTCGCCGGAGGACCTCTCGACCTACATCAACGAATATCTGACCACCATGAGCCTCGTCATTCGCGAGCGGCATGGCGGCACGCTCGACAAGTACATCGGCGACGCGATCATGGCGTTCTGGGGCGCGCCCGTCGCCGATCCGAAGCATGCGACCAAGGCCGTGCTGGCCGCACTGGAGATGCAGCGCGAGGTGCGCACGCTGAACGAGAAATTCAAGGCGAAGGGATGGCCCACGTTCAAGATCGGAATTGGCGTCAATTCCGGTGTGATGCGCGTCGGCGACATGGGATCGAAGATCCGGCGAGCCTATACCGTCATGGGTGACGCAGTTAACCTCGGATCGCGCCTCGAGGGCATCACCAAGGAATATGGGGCTGATATTATTGTCGGCGAAGGCACCAAGAACCTCCTCTCCGGCTTCGTCCTGCGCGAGCTCGACCGGGTGCGCGTGAAAGGCAAGGACGAGCCGGTTACGATCTACGAGCCCGCGGGGCTTGCCAGCGAGATCGACCAGCCGACTCTTGACGAGATTAATGCTTGGAATCAGGCGCTTAAGAAATATCGCGCCCAGGATTGGGACATGGCGGAGGAGCGGCTGCTGAGGCTCAGCCAGGCGGCGGGTGCGCGCGCCGAGCTCTACGACCTCTTTCTGGCGCGTGTCTCCGCGTTCCGCGAAAACCCGCCGCCTCCCGACTGGGACGGCGTGCTCACGTTCGAGACCAAGTGATGAAGGTGCGGATTCTTGGCTGCAGCGGCGGAATCGGCGGAGACCTCCGCACGACGTCCATGCTGCTCGATCACGACACCCTGATCGACGCGGGCACGGGCGTAGGCGATCTGTCGATCAACGAGCTTGCGCAGATCGACCATATCTTCATTACGCACTCGCACATGGATCACGTGGCGTCGATCCCGTTCATTGCCGACACGGTGGGGTGGTTGCGCGAGCGCCCGATTTCGGTACATGCGACGCGCGAGACCATTGCGATTCTCAAGGAGCATCTCTTCAACTGGAAGCTGTGGCCGGATTTCACCAGGATCCCGGATCCGCAGCACCCGGTGCTGCGCTACGAACCGCTGGCGCTCGGAGACAAGGTCGCCCTGAATGGCCGGCGCATCACGCCGCTGCCGGCCAATCACGTGGTGCCTGCGGTCGGCTACCAGCTTGATTCCGGCCGCGCGAGCCTGGTGTTCACCGGCGACACCACGACCAACGATGCGCTGTGGCTCGAGGTCAACAAGATCCTCAATCTGAAGTATCTGATCATCGAGACGGCGCTGTCCGACCGCGAGCGGGATCTCGCCATCGCCTCGAAGCACCTGTGTCCGAGCCTCCTGGCCGAAGAGCTTGCGAAGCTCAAGCCATCGCCGGAGGTGTATATCACGCATCTGAAGCCGCGCGAGGCCGAGCTCATCATGGAGGAAATCATGGTGAGGGTGAAGGAACGCCGGCCGCAGATGCTGCAGAACGACCAGGTCTTCGAGTTCTGAGGGGATGAATCTTGTGTTGACGCGCGCGCCGAAGAGCGACAGGGCAGGAAAGCGAAGCATGATTGTCAATGGAGCAGCAACTGATAGGGTGAGGGCATTATGAGCACCGTACTCCAGACCAAGCCGGCGGCCCAGGACCACCTGGCCGAGAAGCTGAATTTCCAGCAGCGGCTGCAGGCGGTTACCAACAAGATCCATGCGACCAAGAATATCGACGAGATCATTCTTGAGCTCTCGCAGGACCTGTGCGGGCTGTTCAATGCGGACCGCCTCACGATATACGTGGTAAGCGAGGACAGGGGATCCATCGTATCCAAGGTCAAGACCGGGCTGAACTCGTTCAAGGACATCAAGCTTCCGATCAATGACCAGTCGATCGCCGGCTTCGTCGCGGCGCACAAGCGTCCGATCAACATTCGCGACGTCTACGACGACAACGAGCTGAAGAGCTACAGCCCGAACCTGAATTTTCTCAAGGCCGTCGACGCCAAGACCGGCTATCGCACGAAGCAGATGCTGGTGGCGCCCGTGCTCGAAGGCAGATCGAAGGAGCTGATCGGCGTCATGCAGATCATCAACTGCAAGAGCGGACAGCCGTTCCTTCCTGTCATGGAAGAGGGCGTCGTGCAGTTGGGGGAAACCCTCGCGATCGCCTTCCGGCAGCGCCAGGGCCCGATGATGCAGGTGAGAACGAAGTACGACGGGCTGGTGACGAATGCCGTGATCTCGGCCGAGGAGCTGGAGCTCGCGCAACGTTCGGCGCGGCGCAAGAATCTCGACATCGAAACCGTGCTGATCGACGAGTTCAAGGTCAAGCTGACGACTCTCGGCGAGGCGCTCTCGTCGTACTTCAGCGTCCCGTACGAGCCCTTCAAGCAGGACCGGATCAAGCCGCCAGATCTGCTGAGGAACATGAACCGCAGCTTCTGCATGGCCAACCAATGGGTGCCCTTGGAGGACACGAAGGAAGGCATCGTCGTGATGTGCCTCGACCCGGAAAAGACCCGGGCATCGCGCATGGTCACCAACGTCTATCCCAAGAGCCGGGTTGTCTATCGGGTCACGACCAACCGCGAATTCGAGAACACGCTCGAACAAATGTTCGGCGTGGGATCTTTCGAGGACGTCGGGGACATCGGCGACATCCTCGGCACGCTCGACGAGGAGATGGATGAAGGCGTGATCTCGGAGGACGTGGCCTCGGCTGCCAACGACAACGAGGTCGTGAAGCTCGTCAACAAGGTCATCATCGACGCCTATCAGCAGGGTGCTTCCGATATTCACGTGGAGCCGTACCCGGGGAAGGCCAAGACGGAAATCCGGTTTCGCAAGGACGGCGTGCTGATGCCATACATTTCCGTGCCGGGCACGTACCGCAACGCGATCGCGGCGCGGCTAAAGATCATGTGCGACCTCGATATTTCCGAGCGGCGCAAGCCGCAGGACGGGAAGATCAAGTTCAAGAAGTTCGGCCCGCTCGACATCGAGCTGCGGGTAGCGACGATTCCGACGCAGGGCGGGGTCGAAGACATCGTCATGCGGATCCTGGCGGGCGGCGAACCCATACCGCTCGACAAGCTCGGGCTGTCCAAACACAATCTCGCGATTGCCAAGGAGTTGATCGACAAACCCTACGGCCTCTTCTTTGCCTGCGGGCCGACAGGGTCGGGCAAGACGACCACGCTGCATTCCTTGCTCGGCTACCTGAACACGCCGGACACGAAGATCTGGACGGCCGAGGACCCGGTCGAAATCACGCAAAAGGGTCTGCGTCAGGTCGGGATGAACCCGAAGGCCGGGGTCACGTTCGCCATCGCGATGCGGGCGTTTCTCCGGGCGGATCCCGACGTGATCATGGTCGGTGAGATGCGGGACAAGGAGACGGTATCGACCGGCATTGAGGCCTCGCTTACGGGGCACCTGGTGTTCGCGACCCTCCATACCAACAGCGCTCCCGAGTCTGTCGTGCGTCTGCTCGACATGGGAATGGACCCGTTCAACTTCGCGGACGCCCTGCTTGGCATCCTCGCTCAGCGGCTCGCCAGGCGGTTGTGCAGCTGCAAGGAGCCGCACATCGCCAGCTCGGAGGAGCTCAATGCGCTGATCGAGGAATACGCGCTCGAGCTGCAACACACAGCGACCTGGAAGAAGGATGCGAAGGTGGCCCGCGAGAAGCTCTTCGAGGAGTGGATCAGGGAATTCGGCAACGACAAGGGGCAAATCACGCTCTACACCGCCAAGGGCTGCGACACGTGCAACAACACCGGCTACAAGGGACGCGTCGGCCTGCATGAGCTCCTGACGGGCACGGACCGCATCAAGAAGGAAATCCAGGAGCACGCACGCGTGGCGACCATGTTCGCAACGGCGATCGAGGAAGGAATGCGCACGCTCAAGCAGGACGGCATCGAAAAGGTGCTGCAGGGCATCACCGACATCCAGCAGGTGCGGGCGGTGTGTATCAAGTAGAGGCCACGACGCCCTTGCCGCCATGAACGACCTGCACCGGCCCCGGGACTCAGGAGATCTGCTCGACCGGCTGGATCAGCTGAACCGGATCGGCGTGGCGCTCTCGCAGGAGCGCGACATCACGAAGCTGATCGAGCTCATCGTGGTGGCGGCGAAGAAGATCACGAACGCCGACGGCGGCACGCTCTACCGGATGACGGAGGACAAGACGCTCAGTTTCGAAATCGTGAGAAACGATTCGCTCGGCATGGCGATGGGCGGCACGAGCGGCGTGGCGATTCCGTTCCATCCCGTGTTCCTGTACGACACGGCGGGCGTTCCCATTTACTCCATGGTTGCCGCTTACGCCGTCCACCACGACCGCTCCGTCAACATAGCCGACGCCTACACGCAGGAGGGCTTCGACTTCAGCGGCACCAAGAGCTTTGACCAGCAGACCGGCTACCGGTCCAAGTCCTTTCTCACCGTGCCGATGAAGAACCACGAAAACGAGATCATCGGCGTGCTGCAACTCATCAATTGCCGGGACCATAACAGGGGGGATGTTATTCCCTTCTCGGACGCCGACCAGCACCTGGCCGAGTCGCTCGCGTCACAAGCGGCGATCGCGCTCACCAACCGGCAGCTCATCAACCACCTCGAGAACCTGTTCGAGTCCTTTATCAAGCTCATCAACGCGGCGATTGACGACAAATCGCCCTACACCGGCGGGCACTGCCAGCGCGTCCCGATGCTGACGATGCTGCTGGCGGAGGCGGTCAACAACTGCAACGTCGGGCCGCTGAAGGACTTCACGCTTACCGACCGCGATCGGTACGAGCTCAAGATTGCGGGACTGTTGCATGACTGCGGGAAGGTCACGACTCCCGTGCACGTCGTCGACAAAGCGACAAAGCTGCAGACCATCTACGACCGCATCGGTCTGATTGACACGCGCTTCGAGGTTATCAAGAGGGATGCCGAAATCGAGGCGCTGCGCGCGAGGCTGGCTCGAGTCGGGCACCAGCCGGCTGACGGCGCAGTCGACTCGGAGCTTGCGAGGCGCGTGAGCAAAATCGAGGACGATCGCGCATTCCTGCGGCGGGTCAACATCGGGGGCGAGACCATGACCGAGGCGGACTTCGCGCGGCTGCAGGAGATCGCGAAGTCCTATGCCTGGAACGATGTCGAGGGCAGTCGATCCGATTTCCTGACGCCCGACGAACTTCACAATCTGGCGATTCGCTACGGTACGCTCACTCCCGAGGAGCGCCGGATCATCAATCACCACATCGAAGTGACAATTCAGATGCTGGAGTCCCTGCCCTGGCCCAAGCACCTGAAGAACGTGCCGGAGTACGCCGGTGGCCACCATGAGCGCATGGATGGCAAAGGCTATCCTCGAGGGTTGACACGGGAGCAGATGTCCGTTCAGGCGCGCTGCATGGGAATCGCCGACATATTCGAGGCGCTTACGGCGAAGGACCGGCCCTACAAGAAGGGGAAGACGCTGAGCGAGTCGCTGACGATCCTGGGCAAGTTCAAGCTGAACAACCATATTGACCCCGACCTCTTCGACATCTTCATGTGGGAGCGGATCTACGAGAAGTACGCCGAGCAGTTCCTCGACCCGGAGCAGATCGACGAAGTGGACCTCAGCAAGATCCCCGGTTACGTTCCGCCGCCCCTTTGAGCCCGATAGGATACCGCCAGCTATCTCGACCGCAGAGACGCGCCACCCACCGGGATTCATTCTGCTTCAGGTTGGCCCAGGCCGGGCCCACACGGCGTGTCGTTAAAGGAGTCCTGGGGCATAATTGTCCCCCATTCCTTCACACTTGAGGGAAAGGACGATGCTCCGGACACTTTTCAAATCGTTGGTCCACGCACATGGGCCAACATCGCGTGACGCAAAATCCTCTCTTTACTCGGGTGCAAGGCACAAAGGATTTGTCGGGTTCCTCGCGGATATTGACCGCGCGCAGTTCCTGGCCGCGGGCACTTCGCTTTTCGGAGATCAGGCAAGCCTCCGGCTGCGCGTAGGGATTCCCGCGAGACAGCTGATGCGTTTCGCGCGCGTGTGTCTCCTACCGCTCGACTTGGTGGAACAGGATCCGGCACTCGAAAGTCTTGGCTCGCCACACGCTATCATTGTCGGTAAGTTTCCCGTGCGGCGGATTGCTTCGGAACCAGCGCGGTTTTCGGCCCTGCTCGATTGGATTGCCGCAGCGCGGAATCACTTCTTCGTCGCTGCAGACCTTTCTGACGACCTGGCGGCAGCGGCGAAAATGTATCAGGTGCCTTGGCTCGCCGAATTCCAGCGAAAGCTTGCGAATACCTGTCCGTTGACTGTGCCAAGCGCGGCCTTGAGCGAACGATTCGGAGAAGGGGCGGGACATGGCATCACGGTAATCGAAGACCCGTATGAACGTGAAATCCCGGCCGCCCCCGCATTCGCGCCACGCGAAGTTCTCCGAATCGCTTGGTTCGGCGTATTTGGGCCACCATTGCGGCCCATGGTCGAGCAGCAATTTCTCAGCATCGCGCGGCGCTTGTGCCCCCGGCCGCTCGAGATCGCTTTTGTGACAGCACAGATCCAGGCGGACCTGGTCGGGCAGATGGCCGCGCAACTGCGCATGGTGAACCCATTGTGCGTCTTGAGGTTTATCCCGTGGTCGCGTGAAGTGGTCGAACGCGAAGTGACCGCTGCGGATCTCGTGGTGCTGCCGCAGGAGTCTTCCAGCGAGTGGGGTCGCGTGAAATCACACAACCGCATGGTAGAAGCGCTGCGCGGTGGCCGCTTCCCGATTGTTTCTCCGATTCCGTCATACCAGGAGCTCGCGCACGTGGCATGGGTCGGAGAGGATCTCGCCGCAGGTGTCGAATGGGCAATCAACCACCCCGACGAAGTTGTCAATCGCATTTCTGCAGGGCAGGCGTTAGTCGAGGAACGATTCTCCCCGCGATTGATCGGCAACCGGTGGGCGGCACTACTCGGTCTGACGCCAGCCTAACCTGGAGCGGCGCTCGCGGGGACTCGAATCGCTGACACGTTGCCCTACCGATTAGAGATCGCGTAGCAGACCTTGAACAGAAAACTTTCGCAGAAGCGCTTGATCGCCGAGCAGCTGCTGGTGATCGAGGGTTTGAAGGAGTTTTCCGGAAGAAAATGAGAACCCCGACCGGTCGGCGCGAAGCGCTGGCTGCCTGCACGGAGCGGGGTATATCGCAGCGGGCAGCGTGCCCCTATCTCGGGATGAGCCGCCGGGTTGCGGGCTATGGTCTGCGCCGGCCGCATCGAAAGCGCTGTGGCACCGACATACGCTTGCCGGGGGCGGTGCAGCCGAACGCGGTGTGGAGCTATGACTTCGTGCGCGATCGGCTTGCCAACGGGTGCGCCATACCCATCCTGGTCGTGCTCGATGAGCACACTCGGGAGTGCCTGGCGCTTGAGGTGGCACGCTCGATCACGAGCCAAGACGTCATTCTCGGGCTCTCGCATGTTCGATGCATTGTGCTCGCTGGCGATCGATTCAAACGAAGCCGGGCGGAATCGACGTGGCTTGCTGGGGAATTCTCTGGAGTGGTAGGCTGTAAGCGGCATCAGGGGAGATTGCCGCGGTATTTGGCGACCGCTAACTGATCGAATGACAAGACGCGCGTGAGAAAATTGAACCTCGGTTGCGGCGACAAGATACTGCCCGGCTATGTCAACGTCGACGTGGTTGAGACTCGCCGCGGTTTCAAGCCAGATGTTCTCTGCGATCTCCATCAATTGACGCCATTCGAGGACAACAGCGTTGACGAGATCCTTTCGGTTCATGTCGTCGAGCACTTCTGGCGCTGGGAAGTCGTTGATGTCCTGAGGGAATGGGTGCGCATCCTCAAGCCCGGTGGCCTGATGATTCTGGAATGTCCCAACCTTCTGTCGGCCGCGCAAGAGTTTTTGAGCAACCCCGATGTCGCCTCGGGCCCGGGGCCGGAGGGGCAGCGGAGCATGTGGGTGTTCTACGGCGACCCGCGGTGGAAGGACCCGTACATGGTTCATCGGTGGGGTTACACACCGCTAAGTCTGGCCCGGGTCATGCATGAAGCAGGGCTGCGCAACCTCCGCCAGGAGCCCGCCCAGTTCAAGTTGCGCGAACCTAGAGACATGCGGGTAGTCGGTGAAAAGCCCAACGGCTGAGCTCCCATGGAGCGCGCGTGGGACTGCAGCGAGTGGGGTCGCGTGAAATCACACAACCGTATGGTAGAAGCGCTGCGCGGTGGCCGCTTCCCGATTGTTTCTCCGATTCCGTCATACCAGGAGCTCGCGCACGTGGCATGGGTCGGGGAGGATCTCGCCGCAGGTGTCGAATGGGCAATCAACCACCCCGACGAAGTTGTCAATCGCATTTCTGCAGGGCAGGCGTTAGTCGAGGAACGATTCTCCCCGCGATTGATCGGCAACTTTAATTACCCAGCCCAACGCAAGGGGCATTTAGCTCTTGCGTGAAATGTAGACCACCAGCCCCTCGGTCGCCGTTTCGACGAACCGGTCACTGTAGCCAAGCTCGGTCAGCTCCCAGCGGAAGGTGTTCGACAGGCGCGCTTTCTTGTAGACCCCGAGCTTGTGCTCGGTCTTGAAAGCAATGGCCTTGTTGAAGCTTTCCTCGAGGATCGTCGAGAGGCGCTTCTGGGAAATCCTGCGCTCGCTGGCAGCACGGTCCATTCCAGGCGGGTAACGCTTCGCGACATCCTGCGCCAGCGCTCTCGCGAATTCGTCGACTTGTTTGCCCGATACGGATCCGAACAGTGCCATGATTTGATTCCCCTTGAGTTGAGGCGCGCCGCGCGCTACGACCTTGCGCCGAGTATGTTTTTTAGCATCCTGAGCCCGATACCCGACGCTGCGCTCGGTGCACGCGCCTGTTGCTTCAACGACTCTTTCTTCACTCGGACGTCGTAGAGGAGCAGATCGCGCAGCACGCCGGCGTCCCCGATCGGCTCCACGCCGTGGAACGAGTTGTCGGTCTTGAGGAAAGCAAACAGCGTGTTCGGCCGGTATTCCATGGTAGCAACCTTCTTGAAGAGGCTGTGCGGGTGGTGCGGGCCACCCGGACAGCGGAAATCCGGGTCGATCGGGGTGTAAATCGAGGTTCCGAGGTGCTTCATGCTCGCGTCGTCAGGACAGTAGAAAAGCAGCGACAGCACGCGGTGCGGCGTGTCGGTGTGAGGGCCAAGGTTGTAATTGGTGTGATCCCGCACTACCAGTGATTCGCAGGTGTAGCCCAGGTCTGCAGCGCCCCTCCCGAAGCGCTCGCGCACGTGCTCGTCGAACTTGTCGACCATCGCATGAAGAAAGCGGTCGGTGAGCAGCCAATCCGAGAGATTCGCCCAGAACTCCCGTGCCCCTTCCGGCAACTTGTCCACTTCCGCCTTCTGAAGCGGCATGATGAACCGCTCCGAATAATGGCCCTTCGTAACACGACCTGTGGATTCCAGGCTTACGAGGTGCTCCCCGCTGGGCCAGTTCCTGCGGAGCGCGGCATAGAAATCCTGCGGGAACACCGACTCGACGTAGATATGCGGATACGGATACTTCCGGATCGGCGCATTGGCGACCTGGTAGATGACGTGTTCTTCAGCGCCGGAAAACATAGTTTCCCACTCCCGCTGAAGGGCCCGTCGTTCTGCGCGCGGCCCGTACTTGCTCCTCGGAGTACGTGAAACCCAGGCCTGCCAGCTCATCCACGATCCGCCGATGCTCCTCGAGCCCGGAGTTGATCTCCACCAACATCGATTTCAAGCGCGGTTTGCGCAGCGTCGCTCGGCAGCCTGCCATCACCTTGTGCTCAAGGCCGTCCACGTCAATCTTGATATGCGACGGCACCGGCAATGTCCCATCCTCGACGAGACGGTCGAGCGTAGTGGATGTGCAGCCCTGCGCGTAGGGAGCCGAGCGCGGACGCAGATGGTGATCGACATCGACGCCGTATGTGTGCCCCGACCCTCCCGGCGCGAATCCGCTGAGATGGAGGAGCGCAAAGCCGGTCTCGTCGGACAGGGCGAGGCAGTATGCCGTCACCTCGCCGCTGAGGCCATTGGCAACGATGTTCTTGTTGAGCAGCGCAAAGTTCTGTGATTCCGGTTCGAATGCATACACGCGCGCGCCGCGCGTTTTGGCCGCCCAGATCGAGTACAGCCCGACGTTGGCGCCGATGTCTACCAGCACGTCCCCCGGGGCGAAGCTCCCGATCCACTCGATGGTATCGGGTTCTTTGGTGAACAGCGTATCCGCGCGCCACTTGGCGAAACGGTTCGGTGTGCAGTATGCAACTTCCGTCGCGCCGTCGCGCACCGTTACAATCGGATTGATGAGTTCCACGTCCTCGATGGTGAGTTGCTCGAGTCGGGACGGGCTTGCGGCAGGGGCACCGTGGCGATTGCGTTTGCGCAGGGGCCACAACAGGAGTTGGAAAACGTTCATCAGAATGGCGTCGCCGCGCACTGAGGTGTTAGAAAGCGCAATCCGACGCGAGCATCCACAACGGCAATTCGCCTTGTAAAATAGAATGTTAGATTATCATTTCCAGCGCGAGCTGCGTCAATAGGCGCGCGCATCCGGGGCTCGCGAGGAACTGCATCACGTGTTGAGGTCGCTCATCAGAGGGATGGTTCGAAGCGCGCGCGCGAAGCAAGACGCGCGCGCCGATCGCGCAGCCACGGACGATCTCGAACGGGCGCGGGCCCTCCAGCACAGCGGCGATCTTGCGCGGGCGCGCGTACTGTGCGAAGGAATTTTGTCGCACGATGATCAGCACGCGGGCGCGCACTGCCTGCTCGGCGCGTTACACGGGCAGGGCGGAGATCTCGAACGCGCATTCACGCACCTCAGTGCCGCAGCCCGGCTTGCGCCGCAATTGGAGGATGCGCACCTCGGGCTGGGCAACGTGCATCGCCTGCGCGGTGCGCTCGACGCCGCGGCCGAGAGTTATCGTCGCGCGCTCGCCATCAGGCCCGATGCGTCGGAAGCTCATTTCAGCCTCGGCCTCGTTCTTCGCCAGGCGGGGCGGGTGCGCGATGCGCTGGAGCACTTCGAGCGGGCGAGCGAGCTCGCGCCGGCCTTTACCGATGCCGTGCGACAAGCGGCCCTGTGCCACACGTTGCTTGGCTCGCACGAGAGGGGCGTCGCGCTGCTCGAGCGGGCCTTGCGCACGACCCCTGCCGCCGGCGAGCTGCACGCAGCGCTCGGCTTCGCCTACCAGAAAATGCACCGTTCGCACGCGGCGCTTGAATGCTACGACCGGGCGCGGGAGCTCGGGCACGAGGACGCGGAGTACTGGAACAATCGCGGGACCGTGATGCAGGAGCTGGGGCGCATCCCTGAGGCATTCGCCGCCTACGAGCGCGCGCTCCAGCTGCAGCCGGAGTTTTCGATTGCGCGGTTTCACCGGGGGCTTGCGCGCCTGCTTACGCGCGATTACGCGAACGGCTGGCCCGACTATGAGCTGCGTCTCCTGAGCGAGGAATTGCCGTTCCGGACCGCCGCCGCGCCCCGCTGGGACGGATCGGCGCTCGCCGGCCGCACGCTGCTGGTCTACGGCGAGCAGGGCCTGGGAGACGAGATCATGTTCGCTTCGTGCCTGCCGGACGTCGTGGCAGCCGCGGGGCGTTGCGTGATCGAGTGCCAACCGAAGCTGGAGGGAATATTCCGGCGGTCGTTTCCTGCAGCCGAGGTCTGCGCTGCGACACCGAAGCGCGCCGTGCCCGGCACCCCCGTCGCAGGACGCATCGACTGGGAGGTACCGAGCGGCTCACTGCCGCTGTATTTCAGGCGATCGCTCAGCGATTTCCCGCGGCACACCGGCTACCTCCGGCCCGACCCGGAGCGGTTGGCAGCATGGCGCCGGCGGCTTGCCGCCCTGGGACCCGGCCTCAAGGTGGGAATCTCGTGGGCGGGCGGCACCTATCGCACGCGCTCCCCGCTGCGATCGATACCGCTCGATCAGTGGCTGCCGATCCTTGAAACCGAAGGGGTGCGCTGGGTGAGTTTGCAGTACGGGGAAGTCGCGGACATGCGCGAGGCGGTGGCGGCGGAGGGACGTCCTCCGATCGAGCACTGGCAGGACGCGATCGACGACTACGAGGAAACCGCCGCGCTCGTGAGCGCGCTCGACATGGTGATCTCTGTGCAAACTGCAATCGTTCACCTGAGCGGCGCGCTCGGCAGGCCAGTCTGGGCCATGGTTTCTTACTGCCCGGAATGGCGATACGGGTTTGCCGGCGAAAACATGCCTTGGTATCCTTCGGTGCGCGTGTTTCGCCAACCGTCAATTGGCGAGTGGCAGCCGGTCATCGCTGCGGTCGCGCGAGAGCTTCGGGCACTGGCACCGCGCACAGGGGCGCATTCGTAACGGTTTGATCGGGACACGGGAAATGGGGCCATTATGAGCTGCAGCCGCTCGAATCCAAGCCCGCGCTACGTCCAGCTTCAGGACCTCTATTGCACCATGCACCAGGAGGGCGAGAAATTTCTCGGCATTCAGCCGGCTTCCGGAAGATCGATTCAACGGCGTCATCGCGACGGACGTGCTCGAGCACTGCCCGGAAGTGGACATGCCCTGGATCGTGGACGAGATTTTGGTTTCGCGCGGCGCTTCGTCTTTGCGAACGTCGCATGCTATCCGGTGAACAAGCGCCTGCCCAACGGCGAAAACGCCCATTGCACCATCAAGCCAGTCGCGTGGTGGCGCGAGGTCGTTTGCGCGACTGCCGCGCGCCATCCCGGGATCGAAAGGGAATTCTGGATCCAATGGCGCGAGGATTCTCCGCAGGGAGCGCGCCTGCGGGAGGGGCAGGTGGGCGGACGGTAGTTTGTGCAGGCGGGCGGCACAGCAGCGGCACACCGGAGCAGGTGACGATGATCAGGGTCTTCATTGGTTATGACCCCCGCGAGGCGGTGGCATTCAGCGTTCTCGCCTACAGCATACTGGCGCGCGCCTCGGCGCCGGTGTGTATCGCGCCGCTCATGCTCTCGCAGCTGAAGGGCGTGCTGGCGCGCGAACGCCACCCGCTGCAGAGCACGGACTTCTCCTTCTCGCGTTTCCTCACCCCGTATCTCTCGGATTATGCCGGCTGGTCGGTTTTCATGGACTGCGACATGCTGATGCTCGACGACATCGCGCGGCTGTGGCAGCTGCGCGACGAGCGCTATGCCGTGATGGTCGTCAAGCACGAGCACCTGCCGCGGGAATCGGTCAAGTTTCTCGGCGAGCCGCAGACGAAGTACGAGAAGAAAAACTGGTCGAGCGTGATGCTGTTGAACAACGCGAAGTGCCGCACGCTTACTCCCGATTACGTGAATACCGCCTCGGGCCTGGAGCTCCACCAGCTGAAGTGGCTTGAGAGCGAGGAGCTGATCGGAGCCCTGCCCGACCGGTGGAATCACCTCGTGGGCTACAACGCACCGCGTCCCGATGCCGCCCTCGTGCACTTCACGCTTGGCGGGCCCTATTTCCCCAAGTTCAGGGACTGCGAGTACGCTGGCCTGTGGCGCGCCGAGCGGGACGCGATGCTCCACGCGGGGCCGTGCCCGAAGTGAGCCCGGACCGGCGCGCCCGAGCCCGTGGCTCCGGACCCCGCGGTCTGTGGCCTGTCCGGAGAGCCGCCGCTTTCAGCGACGCCGGAGAGCTGGCGCGTAGTGGTGGCGGCGAGCGGTGGCTCGACCGGCAGCTCGGGAAGATGGCCGCCGGGCTTGCAGATGAGGTTACGCGAGAAGCCGCCGCGGAGCTCGGGCGCAATCCGGGCAACGCGGAAGGCCACTATCTTTCCGGACGCCTCGCGGCTGCCCGGCAAGACTGGCCACGGGCACGGGCCGCGCTTCAGCGTGCGGTCGAGCTTGCGCCTGGGCGAGCGGACTTTCATTACGATCTCGGGCTCGCACTGCGCGCGCTGGGCGAAAAGCGCACCGCCCTCGCGGCCATGGAGCGCGCGCTCGAATTGCAGCACGATCACGTGCCGGCCGCGTATCACGCCGGGAAGCTTCATGCCGAGCTGGGGGAGCTGGAGGACGCGCGCGACTGCTACGGCCTCGCGCTTGCTTTCGATCCCCGGTCGAGCGCGTCGCGGGTCGAGCTCGCCCGGCTGCTCGAAGCGAGCGTGGGCCTCGAGGCTGCGCGCTCGGTGCTCGAGGAGGCGGTGGCGCGGGAAATCGCCGATGCAGCGGTCATCAGCGAGCTGGCAGTGCTCGCCAAACGCGAGGGTGATTTTGCGAGGGCCGGGAAGCTCTACGAATCTGCGATGACGCGCTTTCCGGGCAACGCCGCGGTCGCGGCCAATCTGGGGCTGCTCCGGCTCGCGCAGTTCGGCGATGCGGTCGAGGCTGAGCGGCTGTTCCGGCGCGCGCTCGAGCTTGATCCAGGCCAGATCGAAGCCTGGGCGAACCTGGATCTCGCCCTGCAGGAGCAGGGTCGATTCGAGGAGGCGCTTGCGCATTGCGAGCGTGCCATACGCGAGCGCCCCGACGTCGTCGAGTTCCGCTGGAACCGGGGCCTCGCCCACCTCCTGCTCGGGCGTTTCGGCGCCGCGTGGGAAGATTACGAGCTGCGCAAGGGGAGGCCCGACGCCGGCGGCGTTCACGAGAAGTTCACGCTGCCCGACTGGGACGGCACGCCGCTCGCCGGGCGCTCCATTCTGGTCTACGGCGAGCAGGGTCTGGGAGACGAAATCATGTTTGCCTCCTGTCTCGACGAAGTGATTGCCCGCGCTGAGCTGACGGTCGTTGAATGCGACGCCCGGCTCGCGAATCTGTATCGCCGCGCATTTCCTCGTGCACGGATCGAGCCGCGCGGACCGCAGCGGGAGCGCGATTGGCGTGCGACGTATCCCAGCCTGGAGCTGCAGGCGGCGGTCGGCTCGCTGCCGCTTTATCTGCGGCGGGACGCGTCGGATTTCCCGGAGCGCAGCGCCTATTTCAAGCCCGACTCGGAGAAGACCGCCAGGTGGCGTTTGCTGCTGGGTGCATTGACCCCGCGCCGCGCGGTGGGCATTTCGTGGAGAGGGGGAACGCCGAGAACGCGCGGTCTGCTGCGTTCCCTCCGGCTGGACGATCTGCAGCCTCTGTTGGATGCTCCGGGATCGACCTTTGTCGTACTGCAGCGGGCGCTTTCCCCGGAAGAGCGCTCAGCCCTGTCAGGGCGGGCCAACGTCTTCATTCCCGAGGATCTGGCGAACCTCGACGAGTTTGCGGCGCTGCTCGCCGCCCTCGACCTGGTAGTGAGTGCGGACAACAGCACGGTACACCTCGCTGGCGCGCTGGGCCGGCCGGTGTGGGTGCTGCTGTCGGCGAGCCCTGATTGGCGCTACCTGTGGGAGGGCGAGCGCATGCCCTGGTACCCCTCGGCGCGCCTGCTGCGCCAGCGTGACTCCCGCGACTGGCATTCGGTGGTGGATGAGTGCCGCAGCCGCCTTGAGCATGCGCTCGCCTGAGCCGTGAGACTTCGAGACGGGACGCAGGCATCGATGAGCCTTATATCGAGCTTCAGGCGCTGGTTGTCGCAGCACAGGAATGGCGGCGCGCCCGCCTCAGTGGAAGGCGTTGAGAGCCGTGCGCCCGAGGTGCAAGTCGACGAGGGCCGGTGGCGGGCGGAGGGAGCTGCACACCTTGCAGCGGGAAGGCTCGCCGAGGCGGAGCATGCTGTAGCGCAGGCGTTGGAATGCCGGCACGACGACCTCGAGGCGCTGATGCTGCAGGCGTCCGTCTACCGCAAGCAGGGCAGGCTCGAGGAAGCAGCAGACAGCCTGGCGCTGGCTAGCCACTTCACGCCTGATGTTCCCGAGATCCACTACCGGCTGGGTCTCGTCGCAGCGGATCAGCAGCAACATGCGGAAGCGGAACGCTGTTTTCGGCGCACCATCGAGCGGGATCCCGGTCATGGGCTGGCATACCACATGTTGGGTGCCCAGCTCGCGGACCGTGGCGCCGTGGAAGAGGCCGTGGAGATGTTCGGGAAAGCGGTCGGCGTGAACCCTGCGCTCGCCGTCACGCACAGCAACCTGGGTTGCCTGCTGATCACGCGTTGCGACAGGTTCGACGAAGGTGCGGCGCACATCGAGACGGCCTGGCGGCTCGCTCCGGACGATCCCAGCGTTGTGTGCAACTGGGCGATGCTGCTGCAGTACCGGGGCGAGCTGCCGCAGGCGCTCAAGCTCTTCGACCGGCTGATTGCGGCCGACCGGAACGCCGACATTGCGCGCCTCAACCGCGCCCTGGCGCTGCTCAAGCAAGGTGATTTCGCGCGCGGCTGGCCCGATTACGAGGCGCGCAAGCGCGTCGCGCACGAGTTGCGCCGGCGCGGCGCTGCCCATCCCGAGTGGAGCGGCGAACCGCTTGAGGGGCGCAGCGTCTTCGTGGAAGCCGAGCAAGGCCTGGGGGACCAGATCATGTTCGCCTCCTGCGTTCCCGACCTGATTGCGCTCGGGGGGCGCGTCACGATCGAGTGCAACGCCAAGCTCACGGAGATTTTCCGCCGATCCTTTCCAGCCGCCGCCGCGGTCATTTCACGCGGTACGGAAGGCGCGCCGACGGTGGAGCAGCCGGATTTCGGGATCGCGATGGGCAGCCTGTCGCTTCACTTCCGGCGCTCGCCGGATGCGTTTCCCCGGCATTCCGGGTACCTGCGGGCGGAACCGGAGCGCACCGTGCGATGGCGGCGCCGGCTCGCGGAGTTGCCAGGGGCGGTGAAAATCGGTATTTCCTGGCGTGGTGGCACGGACGCCTCGCGCCGGTCGGTACGCTCGATGGCGCTCGAGGACTGGCTGCCGCTCCTGCAACGTCCCGACGCGAGCATCGTCAGCCTCCAGTACACGGACTGCCAGGAGGAGACCGATCGTATCGCACGCGAGCACGGCGTGCGCGTGCATCACTGGCAGGACGCGATCGACGATTACGAGGAAACGGCGGCGCTCGTCTGCGCGCTCGACCTCGTGATCTCGGTGCAGACGGCCGTCGTGCACCTCACCGGCGCGCTGGGCCGTCCGGTGTGGGTCCTTGTCCCGGCCGTCGCAGAGTGGCGCTACGGGACGAGCGGCGAAAGCATGCCGTGGTATCCTTCGGCGAGACTTTTTCGGCAGGGCAGTGACCGGCGCTGGGAGCCGGTCGTGGAAAAAATTGCACGGGCGCTCAATGACCTGTGCGGGCGCTCCGTGTCCGGACATGACATGTCCCGTTGAGCGGACGGCGCCCGAGGCCGCCGTAATCTGCTTTCCATCATGTTCCTCAAACTCCTGAAAAACGAACTGGCTGCGAAGCTTTTCGGCGCCGCCAGAGAGCGGGCGCCGTTCGCCGCCGAGCGCCGGCATGGTTCATGGCATCACGCCGATCTGGAGTGGATGGCGCGGTCCGTCAGGAATGTGCCGGGTGATTTCGGTGAGATCGGCGTCTATCGCGGGGCCGCGTTCAAGAGGCTCGCTTTTCTGGCGCATGAGCAGCAAAGGATTGCCCATGCTTTCGACAGCTTTCGTGGCATGGGCGATCCCGGGCCAGAGGACGGCGAGCAATATCCCAGGGGCAAATTTGACATTGGAGGGCCGGAATCGTTTGTGCGCCTGATGGACGAAGCCGGCGTTCCCCGCGGGCACTATCGTCTCTGGCCTGGATTCATCCCGTCGTGTTTCGAATCATTTCCTGCGCAGGCGCGTTTCTCGCTGGTGATGATTGATGTCGATCATTATCAGCCGACTGCCGAGAGCCTTGTGTGGGCGGCGCCCCGCGTGAGTCGAGGGGGTGTTCTCGCGCTCGATGACTACCTTTCCGCGACCGACCTGCTGGCCACCAAGGCGATCAAGGAGTTTCTTCGTGGCAATTCGGACTTTGAGCGGATGGCAGAATTCAACCAGCAATTGATTTTGCGCAGGAAATGAAATGCGCCGTGGTGGTCCCGGTGGGGCCGGGACACGAATACCTTGCCGAGGACAGCATCGAGTCGGCGCAGGAAGCTTTTGCGAATGAGCGCGGCCCGTTTGCCGACATGAGCGTGGTTCGGGTCGACGATACGCAGGGGCTGCTGGGCCGCTCTGCAGCGCGCAACAAGGGCGTCGCGGAAGCTCTGCGTCAGGGAGCGGAATGGGTATTCTTTCTGGATGCCGACGATCTCATGGAGCGCAGTGCCTTTGGCGTGATGAGCAGCTATCACGCGGACCACGACGCAATCTGGGGCCTGATCTGCGAGCTGAACGAGGATGAGGAAGGCTATACCGTGCGGCAGGGGCAATTGCCCTCGATCGAGAATATAGAGCAGGTGCTTGTGAACGACCCGACCTTGACGCTTCAAATGGGGCATTTCGTGCGCACGGGTGTTGCCGCGGCGACGCCGTTCGACGTCGATCTCAACTGCGGGGAGGACTTCGACTACTATCTCAAACTGTGGTCGCGGTATCGCTGCCGAAAAATCGGCACGCCGCTCTTCATCAATCGTCGCGGCTTCCATTCCACGGGCCCGCGGAGCGCGAGCGGAAGAGAGTGGCGGGAAGCAGTACAGTCCGTCATACGGGCGCGGTGCCGGGCCATCAATCTGGCATGCGAGTTCGAGTGCGACGGTGAATCGTTCAGATTTCGGGTCGTCAATCCATTTGACCTCATTCAGCGCCATTTCCTGCATGGACGATTCTTCGAGCTTGCCGAATTGCGTTTTGTGAAAGAAAACCTCAAGAAGGGTGCCGCGATCGTCGATGTCGGTGCCAACGTAGGCAACCACGCGGTGTATTGGTCCCGATTTCTCGAGCCGAGCCGACTCCTGGTGCTGGAGCCGAACGTCGAGCTGTTTGACGCCCTGAACTACAACCTGCGTGCCAACCGTGTGACGGCCGCCGATACCAGCTATCTGGGAATCGCGGCTGGCGCGAAGCAGAACCGATACGAACTAAGCGTCAAGGATCCCGATAATGTCGGTGCAGGGCGCCTGATGGAGTCGTCATCGGGAAGCATACGCTCCGAGCCGCTGGACGAGATCGTGCGCGAACAGGTTGACCTGATCAAGATTGATGTTGAAGGCATGGAACTGGAGGTGCTTGAGGGGGCGAAGCGAACCATTTCGCGGTTCCGGCCACGGCTGCTGGTCGAGGCGTTCAATGCGCACATCGGGGCCATGGATCGGTGGTGCAGGGAAAATCACTATCGTGTCGCGCGCCGCTTTGAGTACGTAAATTCCGTTAACCTGTTCTTGGAGCACCGCTGAGGCTCGCGTGAGCGCCAGCCTGATGACGGGGCGAACCGAAGACGCCGTCGAATGAGAACGGATCATTCATGAAACCGGACATTGTTGATTTCTGGCGCAACGCGCAGCTGGTCCACATAAACCCTGGCGTTGCCGATGATTTTCCCGAAGGATGGGATGTGCGCGAGGAGCTTAGGGCGATTTTTGGAGATCGCCATGTCTCCGACATTGGCTGCGGTTATGGTCGGCTTCACGGCGTTTCGGCCCGATCAATACCAAGGCTATGATCTCAATCCTGCAGCGATTGAGGCGGCGAGACTGCGGAATCCGGAGTACCGCTTCACCTTGATGCGGGATCGGCTCGATTACGCGGCAGCGGAGGCGGCGTTGCTGTACACGGTGCTCCTCCACATACACGATGACGACATCGAGGCAGTCGTTTCTCAGCTTTGCGAGCGGATGAGTTTCATCGTTGTCGCGGAAATCATGCTGCGGTCCTGGCGTGGACGGCATTCACCCCGGCAGAAGCAGGCCACGCCGGTTTTTAATCGGGACCTTGCGGAGTATGTCGCCATGTTCACGAAACGCGGATTTGACGTGGACGACGTGGTGGTCGCCCCCTACAAGCGTTATCCGGATACCAACATGACGTTTCTCGTCCTGGGCCGCACAGCCGCAACGGCGGGCGGCTGCTAGGAGATCGGCGTCGTGTCGAACTACGCCAACGCCGGCCCGAGAACGGGCGGAGCAGCTGGAGCGCTCGCGCGGCTCCCTGAGGCTTCGCATACGCGCGGGACAATTCTGCAACTCCCTGTAAAAGTGACGTAAATCGTCAGCTGGTGACGGCGCGCGCCCGTCGTGTGTGCGCTCGAAAATGCCCCCCTCGCGTGAAACAGGTCACAGCCCGATCTGTCCTGAGAGAGATCGGGGACCCTTGTCACACCCTGTCGGCGGAATTGCCGCCAAATATGGCACATACGACGTGTATCCGTGCACTCCAAAGTGCTTTTCACAGCGCAGCCGAAGTAGGGTCTATATTCATGATACAAAAAGGATTTCAAACAACATGCCCCTGGTATGGAACTTGCTCGTCTCCTGGGCGCAAACATTACGTTTGTACTTTTGGCCAAACTAACAGGAGAAGCACATGAAGCGTATTCAAAGGGGTTTTACCCTGATCGAGTTGATGATCGTGGTAGCGATCATCGGCATCCTGGCCGCAGTGGCGTTGCCTGCTTATCAGGACTACACCATCCGCGCGAAGGTGTCGGAACTGATCCTGCAGGCAAGCGGCTTCAAGACTTCCGTGGCGGAAGCCGCGCAGTCGAACGGGGCACTTGCAAGCTCGGGCGTCGGCCTGACCGTGGTCGCCAGTGGAAAGGTGACCGGCGGTTCGGTGGAAGACGACGGGACCATCACGATCTTCGGCGACGGTACGAACACGTCGGTTGGCACGGTGATGACGGTCGTCTTGACGCCGGTGTACCAGGTTGATGGCAAGGTCTCGTGGACCTGCTCGGCCGATACGGCCAAGCACAAGTACGTGCCGTCGGAGTGCCGCCACTAAGCACCTGACGTTGGGCGGGTCGGCATGTCCGGCCCGTGCAGCACCCGAAAACCCCTCGCAAGAGGGGTTTTCTTTTTTTTCCGGCATTATCTCCTCCGCCCCACGGCGCCGCCGACATTGGCACGGGTCTTGCGTTTTCATACTACTAACGCATGGAACCACGGCTTTTCCGGGGGCTATATGAATGGACGAATTTTGAGAGGCTTCACGCTGATCGAGCTGATGATCGTCGTCGCGATCATTGGCATCGTGGCTGCCGTCGCGCTTCCCGCCTACCAGGACTACACGGTGCGCAGCAAGGTGTCGGAGTTGTTGCTGCAGGCAAGCGCGCACAAAATGCAGGTGACGGAGAAGGTGAACCTCGACACATCCCTCGCCAACGCGGGCGTGGGGCTCACCGTCGTGCCCTCGGGCAAGATCACGAGCGGGGAGGTGGCGGCCAACGGCATCATCACCGTCGCGGGCGACGGCACGACCCTCGGCACCGTCGTCACCGTCATCCTGACGCCCTCGCTTGCGGGCGGGCGGCTCATCTGGGTCTGTTCCGCCGGCACGACTTCGTCGATGAAATACCTGCCGGCCGAATGCCGTCACTGATCCGCGGCATGGCGCTGCAGCTGTCACCGGAGACCGTGCCCCTCGGTGAGGCAACCCCGCGCGGCGCGCTGCAAATGGCCATGCGGCAGCGGCAACAGGACCGCGGTCGAAGTTCCTAGCCGATTCCCAGGTTGCCTTCAACACCGACAAGTCGCGGGCGGTTCAATTCGATGTTCCGGATTGCTTTCTTCGCCCTGAGGTAACGCGCCACGACGTCCCAGATCGGCTCGCCGCTCGCGCCCTCGGCAACGGGCGCCCAGCCGGCGACCTTGTACTTCCTACCCGGATCGAGCGGTTTGCCGCCAAGGCGCATGTCTTGGATCCGGCTGCCCATCCTCGCGTTCGGCGCGCAGGCGTAAGCGAGACCGCCGACACGGACCATGTCCCCGCCCTGCTGCTTGTACGGGTCGGGATTGAACAGGTTGTCGCAAACATCCTCGAGGATGACCTTGATCTGCTCGCCGGTCAGCTCCGACAGCGTCGAGTAGGAATAGGTCGTGGCGGTCTGGTCGAGCAGGTGCTCCATCGTGATCGCCTGCCCTGGAAGAAGCGACGTGCCCCAGCGGAAGCCGGGCGAGAAGGCGATTTCAGCATCCTGGACGGCCATCATTGCATCGCAGATCAGCTGATCAAACGTGCCGTTGAAGTTACCGCGCCGGTAGAGCAGCCCCTCGGTTATCGCCAGCTTTTCGCCAAGTCGTGCCTCGTACGGCGCACGCGTTCTCGCAATCAACTCCGTCATTGCCGCGTCGGGCGGCAGGAGGTTCGAGAAGACCGGCAGCAAGCGGTAGCGGTACCCCGCGATGCGGTTATCTTTCACATCGAGGTCGAGCACCGCGAGGAACTTGCCGTTCGAGCCCGCGTTGGTCACCAATGTCTGGCCGCTGCGATTCTTGATAATCGAGGGCTGGGGAATGGCGTCATGGGTATGGCCGCCGAATATGACGTCAATGCCGGTGACACGTCCCGCGAGCTTGAGATCGATGTCCGACCCGTTGTGAGACAGCAGCACGACCACGAGGGCGCCCTTGGTGCGCACCTCATTTACGACTTTCTGGAGCTCTTCTTCCTGGATGCCGAACGTCCACTCGGCGACGAAACGGCGGGGATGCGCGATCGGAGTATAGGGAAAAGCCTGACCGATGATCCCGACGGGCACACCGCCCAGGTTGCGCATCGTGTAGGGCTTGAAGACGGGGTCGCCAAAATCGAGCGTTTTCACGTTCTGCGCGAGAAACTCCGTCGTTCCCGCCAGCTCCTTCTCCACCGCCTCCTTGACCCGCCTGGCGCCGTAGGTAAATTCCCAGTGCCCCGTCATGATGTCGACCCCGAGGAGCCTGCACGCCTCGATCATGTCGGCCCCCTGGGTCCAGAGCGACACGCCGGAGCCCTGCCAGGTATCGCCGCCGTCGAGCAGCAACGAGTTCGGGCGCTCGGCGCGCAGGCGTTTCACCAGGGTCGCCAGATGGGCAAAGCCTCCGACTTTCCCGTAGGTTCTTGCTGCGGCGACGTAATCGAGGTGGGTAAAGGCATGCGCCTGCGCACTCCCTGCCTTGATTCCGAAATGCTTGAGGAGGTGCTCGCCAACGAGGTGCGGTGGCTTATCGGCAGCGGGCCCTACGCCGATGTTGATGTTTGGCTCGCGGTAGTAAACGGGCAGGAGTTGCGCGTGACAGTCTGTGAAATGGAGCAGCGAGACGTTGCCGAAGGTGGGAAATTCATAGAGTGCATCGGCGTTACCCTGGGCGAGGGCACGCGGGGCGTCGAGCGCTAGACCGCTTGCTGCAGCTGCCGCGAGCACTTCCAGGAATTCTCTGCGGTTCATTGGTCAGCTGGCACAAGACGGGGAGGCGTCGTTGCGATCTAGAGTGGATCGCGCAGCGGAACAGCGCGCAGTTGATCCGTTCAACAAAAAAGGGCTTGGTTACCCAAGCCCCATTCTGCCGCAATTCCGGCTATTTGTTCACGGGGGAGTTCGGATCCATCAAGTAGGCCGTCAGATCCTTCATCTGCTGCTCGGTCAGGGTGCCGGACGGACCGAAACGTGGCATGGTCGAGCAGGCCGAGAAGGCCTTGGAATTGTAGATCCTCATGTAGGCGTACTTCTGGATCTCAACACCGTAACCGCGCAGCTTGCCGAACTGCCGCAGGCTCGGGCCGACGCTGCCGAAGGAGGTCTCCTGGGGCGACATCTCGTGACAGTTGTAGCATCCCCCGCCGTTCGGCTCTCCACGGGAGGTCTTGCTGGGCTTGTCGCGCCAGGTCATGCCGCGGCCGATCCTGGCGATCCTCGCGCCGCGCTTCCAGTCGCCAAGGTACTGGCCGTCGGCAGGCAGCTTGATCCTGGCCATCTCCGCGGCCTCGAGACGCTTCTGCGCTTCCGCAGGCGGCTGATCCCTGGCAGCAGAGCACGTGCGCTGCAGCTCGTCCTGGTTCAGCCGGTCCATTTTCGCAATTCCCTGCGCGTGAAAGTCCCGCTTCAGCATCTCGGCCGCCTGCTTCTGCAGGCCCGCTTCATTGCCCTGCATGCCGGCGCAACCCGCGACCACGAGCGCGGCCGCACCGGCAGAAATGAGTGCTTTTCTCATCGTTTTCTCCTCGTCACCGGGCTCTAGCGCTTGATGCCCGGGCCCTTGTACTCGTGCCCGTTTGAGTTCACGCCCATGTACGTCAGCAGCGCGGCAAGCGTATCCGACACATACCCGGGCTCCGGGAAGCGCTGCTGGCGGAAACAATCGTTGAGGCGCCACTGCAGCGTATGCATCCTGCCGCCGGTCATGCGGTAGCCGGGCCATCCGATGAAACTGCGCGGGGCTTGATCGGGCTTCGTGAAATTCGGCAGCGGCTGGGTTCGAATGCGCAGGTTGTCCTGGCCGTGGCAGCTCGCGCACGAGAAGTCCCAGGGTCCTGCGCGATAGAAGAAGATCGTGCGCCCGAGGGCATAGGTCTCGCGTTCCTGGGGATGGCTCTGGGGAACGGCAATCTTCATTCCCTTGGACTGCGCTGCGATATACGTCACGATCGAGACCGGATCGGGCGTACGAGTCGCGCTGCTGAACGGCCGCTTCGCGAGGTCCGCGTACTTGAAGCCCTGCAGCGTGATCATGCAGTGGACAACGCGCTGCTCGGCGTCCATCACCTTGCCGGAATCGGCGAAGTAGCGCGGCATCTGAACGTAAGCACCCTTCACTACCCCCGGTCCGAGGCCGAGATCGCACTGCTCGAGTGAGGCGTTCTTCGGCCCGCGCTTTTTCTTCCAGAGCTCTTCACCCTTGACCTCGAAGAGCTCGGCCGGGTTGGCTTCTTCCATGATGGCGCGGAAGCGGTCGAACTCCTCCGCGGTTCTCGGATCGGTTTGTGCCGCGGCCTGCGGAATCGCAAATCCCGCCGCCAGCACGATCAGGACCCACAGCGTGCGTGCGTGTCTCATCAGCCCTCCTCCAGTTCTTGTCGCGATTCTCTGTCGCCTGGCGTGCAAGCGCTCAGCTCGCGCCGAGCGTGATCGAGTCGGTGCGCGTGTCGCCCTTGTTGTCCTCCCAGGTCACGCTCAGCCGGTCGCCCGCTTTCGCCCCTTTCACCTTGAACGCGAACACCGGGTTCTTGGATACGGCCTGGCTGATTTGCGCTTCCCAAACGACCTTGCCGTTCAGTTCTGCACGAATCTGCCTGATGAAATGCGCGGGAACCACCTTGCCGCCGGATTTTCGCTCGACGTCCATCGGGTGCGCCATCAGCACGCGCACGTCGGCGGTATCGCCCACGAGCTTGGCCCGGATTCTCATCGGGTCACCCATGTTCTCCTCCTCGCTCTCGTTTCATGAATGACGCTCAGCCGCCGCAGCCGCCGATGGTGACTTTCACTTCCTTTGCCGCCTGATAGTGCTTCCCGTCGGCAGCCGCGACCACCACGCGCACATCCGAGGACTTGCCCATCTTGATCCGCACATGGACGTAAGGCTCCGATCCCTGTGCGACGTCGAAAGTGCCGACATACGGAAACGGGTTCTTGTCCACAAAGAGAGAGATGCTTCGTGTGCCGGGAATGTTGCTGGTGATGTCGATCGGCACGACCGCGCCGTTCTCGGCGATATCGGGTGCCCGAATCGCAATGGCCGTGCTATTCGTGACCCCGGTCATTCCCAGGGCCTTGATCGCGTCCGTGGTGCTCGTCGCTTTGAACGCGCCCTCGTTGCGGGACGCGGCCAGCACGTCCGCGGGCTTGACGGCGCCGACGGCGACTGCCGCGACGAGCGTGCCCAGTCCTGTGGTGCGTTTAAGAAAACTTCTGCGAAGCTCGTTCATCTGTTTCTCCTAGTATCGAAGGAACCAACTGGAACCGCCGCGGGCGTAGTCGCATCTGTTCCGCAATTGCATGGCGCAGCCGCGAGTATCGGAAATTACTAAAACTCATCCTGATCGTAAAGAATTTCGACGCAAAAACGCTTGTATGGCCCCATCCATGCATTCTATGGGCGTCGCCCATTTTCCTGCGGCCGTCATTTTCCGCCTCGGGGGCGCGAAGCCCCCCAGTGTCCTGATTTTCCGCCTTTTTTCTCGAGCAGCCGGATGTCCTCAAGGCGCATTCCGCGATCGACCGCCTTGCACATGTCGTAGATCGTCAAGAGCGCGGCAGCCACTGCCGTGAGCGCCTCCATCTCGACTCCCGTGCGTCCGACCGTCGCCACACTGACGGCGCAGTCCACCGCGCTCGCTTTTCGTTGCGTCCTGAAATCGACGCTGACGTGCGTAATGGCCAGCGGATGGCAAAGCGGTATCAACTCGCTTGCACGCTTTGCCGCCTGGATCGCGGCGACTCGCGCAACGCCCAGGACGTCGCCCTTCTTTGCTGCGCCACGCGCAATCAGCCTCAACGTGTCCGGGCGCATGCGAATGCGGCCGGCCGCGCGGGCAATGCGCGCCGTCTCGCCCTTTTCCGCGACGTCGACCATGTGCGCCTGTCCGCGCGCATCAAAGTGGGTGAGCTTGCTCATGGAGGTCTGCCCTTGGTGCGGCGCGCGAATGCGTTAGGAACTCCTGCCCCGGGGATTTATCATAGCATCATGAGATTACGGGCGTTTTTTGCCACCTGGCTGGTCGTGGCCGCTCCGGTGCTCGCGAGCGACCTGCCCGACCTGGGCGAGATCTCGCAAGCGGGCTTCTCGCCGGCGCAGGAGCGCGCGCTCGGCGAGAGCATCATGCGCGAGATACGCGCTGACGCGGCCTACCTGGATGAACCGGAGGCGACGGACTACATCAACAGCGTGGGCAACCGCATCGCCTCGCGTGCCCCGGGCGCGCGCCAGGAGTTCGATTTTTTCCTCATTCAGGACCAGCAGATCAACGCGTTCGCGCTGCCCGGCGGGTTCATCGGCATCAATACCGGCCTGATACTGGCCGCGCAAAGCGAATCCGAGATGGCCGGCGTGATCGCGCATGAAATTGCGCACGTCACGCAGCGCCACATCGCGCGCATGCTGGCGAGGCAGGAGCAGAACCAGCTCCTTTCTCTCGCCGCGCTGGCCGGAGCCATTCTTCTTGCGCGCGTGGATTCGCAGGCGGGGCAGGCGGCTGCGCTGTTCGGCCAGGCGGGCGTGATGCAGAGTCAGCTCAACTTCACGCGGGACAACGAACGCGAGGCCGACCGCATCGGCCTGCAGATACTCGATACGGCCGGCTTCGACCCGCGCGGGATGGCTGTCTTCTTCGAGCGCCTGCAGCGCGCCACCCGGATCTACGGAGTGGGGGCGCCGTCCTATCTGCGCACGCACCCTCTTGAGTACGAGCGGATCGCCGATATCCAGGGGCGACTCGCCGATCTGCCGTACCGCCAGGTGCCGGACAGCGTCGAGTTCCAGCTGGTGCGCGCCAAGTTGAAGGCGCAGACCGAATCGCCGCAGGATGCCGTTGCGTTCTTCAGGGAGAGCCTCGCTGAACGCAAGTTCCTGAGCGAAGCCGCGAGCCACTACGGGCTCGCGATGAGCCTCGCGCGCACCAAGGATTATCCCGCAGCGAAAAAAGAGCTTGCGGCATTGCGCCGGCTCGTGCCGGCGAGCCCGATCGTCGAAACGCTTGCCTGCGAAGTGTCGCAGGAAGCAGCTGACGCCACCGCGCTCGCATGCTATCGCGAGGCGCTGAAAACGTACCCGACGTATCGCGCGCTGGTCTACGGCTATGCGGACGCGTTGCTGCGGGCTCGAAACGCGCAGGATGCCCTGCGGCTCGTCGACGAGCGGTTGAAGGTCATCCGGGGCGATCACCGGCTCTATCTGCTGAAATCGCGCGCGCACGCGGATCTGAACCAGCGTCTTGCCCAGCACTCCGCCCAGGCCCAGGCTTATGCGCTCATGGGCAACATTGGCGCCGCGGTGGAGCAGCTCGAGATCGGCCTGAAGAGCGGCGACGGCGACTTCTACCAGAAATCCAGCGCGGAGGCGCGGCTGCGCGAGCTGCGGCGCATGCTGCAGGAACAGCGTCGCCAGGAAAAGAAGCAATAGAGCTTGTCGGTGCTGCTTCGCCCTGGGGCCGTTACGGAAGCCCGCGGGCGGCGTGGAAGACCGCCGGCACAATTCGCGCCTGCTTCACGTCCGCGGTGCGAAAAACGTGACGTAGATCACCTCGGGCGAATTCAAGTTCCACTCAAGATTGCGCCGACATGGTATTCTTTTTACATGGATATTTCGCGTACCAGCGCCCCACCCCGGACCGCGCCAGCGCTGCAGAAAATCGGCAAGTACGAGGTGATCAAGGAGATCGGAAAGGGCGCCACGAGCGCGGTCTACCGAGCCTACGATCCATTCCAGAATCGCCAGGTCGCCATCAAGCTTGTTTTTCCGGAGGCCCTCGGGGACCGCGATCACGGCAAGCGCTACCGCAAGCTCTTCGTGACCGAGGCGTCCCTGGCGGGGAAGCTCTCGCATCCTCATATCGTGGCGATTTACGATGCCGTCGCGGGGGATGACGCGAGCTATATCGTGATGGAGTACGTGGACGGCACGACGCTCGAGCAGTATGCGCGCCACGACCACCTGCTGCCGGTGCACAGGATCCTCGAGATTGCCTACAAGTGCGCGCGCGCGCTTGATTACGCGAGCAAGCAGGGCGTGATCCATCGCGATATCAAGCCGGCAAACATCCTGCTGGCCGGCCAGGACGACATCAAGATTTCGGATTTCGGTGCCGCGCTTACGCTGGCGTCGCAGACGACGCAGGTTTCGGGTGTGGGCTCGCCCGCCTATATGTCGCCCGAACAGGTGAAGGAGCAGCCCCTGACGCACCAGACGGACATATTCTCCCTGGGCGTCGTGATGTACCAGCTGCTGACCGGGCGGCTGCCGTTCCAGGGAACGAATAACTACAGCATGATCTACCAGATCATCAACGCGGATCCGGCCCCGCCGAGCCGGCAGCGCCCGGGCGTTCCGGCCAATGTCGACGCCATCGTCATGCGCGCGCTGCGCAAGAGCACCGCCAACCGCTACCAGAGCTGGGAAGATGTCGCCGCGGACCTCGTGACGGCGATGGGGTCCCAGGAGAAAGAGGACAAGGATTTCGCCGAAGCCGAAAAGTTCGACATGCTGCGCAAGCTCGATTTCTTCCGGCGCTTCAGCGATATCGAGCTCTGGGAGGTGCTGCGCCTGTCGCGCTGGCACAAGCAGACGCGCGATACCGTTTTGATTCAGGAAGGCGACATCGGCTCGTCGTTCTTCATCCTGGTCGGAGGCGAGGTCAAGGTCATCAAGCAGGAGCGACTGTTGAACGTGCTCAAGCCAGGCGAATGCTTTGGCGAAATGGCCTATCTCGGCAAACAGAGATTCAGACGTTCGGCGAGCGTGGTGGCGTTGACCGCAATCACCGTCATCGAGATCCGCGCTGAATCGCTGTCCAAGGCGTCCGAGCTCTGCCGGCACCATTTCCACGGCGCATTCCTGGAGCTGCTCGTTGACCGGCTCGCCATGGCGAACGTGCGTCTCTCGCAACTCCTGGCCCAGCGCAACATCAGCATCTTCTGACGGGGCTGCGGCTCCATTCCGACCCCGGCCGGGCCTACTTGCCCCGGGCCGGTGACGTCGCGTAATGCGACATCACGTCGCGGTCGCGCCAGGTTTCCTCCTCGAGCAGCGCAGCGGGCACCATGAAGCGGTCGGCCGGAGCGACGGGGTCTGCGGACACGATCCTCACCACGTCGGGGTAGGCGATCTTGCGCAACAAGGCATCACCCCCAGCGGGCCGGGCGATCATGAAAGCGTCGTAGATGCGGAAAACGTAGACGGTGCAAGGGCGTACATTTCCCTCCGCATCGCGCAACACGAGCGTGTAACGGGTGTCCGGCTGGAAATCGCTCTTATCCATCGGGAATGCCCGCCGTCTTGACTATAATCGTGCCATCCCCCTCTCAGGCCTGCTGCGTGGACCCATCCCGGGCGCACCGGTTGCGACAGGGTAGGAATGCTCGTATATTAGAGTTTCATTGTTAACTAATCTACCGGGATCTGACCTTTGAGGCGAGGGGTAGATGCAATTCGACAAGGAACTCGACGCCCGCGGGCTGAACTGCCCGTTGCCCATTCTGAGGGCCAAGAAGGCCCTGACCGACATGGCGTCCGGGCAGGTGCTGAAGATCCTGGCGACGGACCCGGGCTCGGTAAAGGATTTCCAGGCGTTCTCGAAGCAGACCGGCAATGCGTTGCTGTCGTCGGAGACGGCGGACACCGAATTCATATTCTTCATGAAGAAGAAATAGCGTTATCGCGGACGGCGAGGCCGCCGCAATAACGCCGCGCGTTGGAGCGGACGAGGCCGCCGCCCAACGCGCGGCCAGGAGACCCACGTGGCGACATATGCGGAAATGCAGGAGATCTTCCAGGACATCAAGTCCGATCTCCGCTATGACCACGAGCTGAACGGCTGCTTGAATTGCGGGATCTGCACCGCGACGTGCCCGTCGGCGCATTTCTACGACTTCAGCCCGCGCGAGATCGTGCAGCTCCTGTGGACGGAGAACGTCGAGCAGATCTACGACGCGATGCAGGAGAAGATCTGGGCCTGCGCGCAATGCATGACCTGCGCCTCGCGCTGCCCGTTCAAGAACTCTCCCGGGGCGCTCATCGCGATCATGCGCGAGGTCGCGATCAAGCACGGAATGCAGTCGGCCAAAGACGTCCTCCGGCCCTTCGGGCGCGTCATGCTGAAGCTCATCACGACCGGCAACCAGCTCTCGCCGGACATGATCCAGGCCGACCATTTTCCCGACTGGGGCCCGAACATCCAGAAGGTGGAGGGCAATCTCAAGACGCTGCGCAAGGCAATCCCGCTGCGCACGCTGCAGACGACGGCGACGTCGTGGGAGGTGTCGCTCAAGACCTCGGTCGAGATGTACACCATCTGGGAGATGACGGGCGTGCTGAAGCAGCTCGAGACGATGGACGAGAATCTCTTCGACGTCATCCAGGACTTCATCGAGGAGAAGCGCGAGGAGTACGAGGAAATGCTCGAGGAGCGGGCGGGGGAGAAAGACGAGTGACGAGGAGCGATCGATGAGCGACGGCGACCAGCATCCAAGCGACGGCAGCGGGATTGCCGGGCACGGGGCGTTTTTCCAGCCGACCAACCTGCCGCCCGAGCAGGCGGCGCGCGCGACCGAATGGGTGAAGAAGCACATCGACCGGCGCGCCCTCGATCTCGGCGAGCGGATGGAAGACGTGCGCAGCCACATGTGGCAGCTCGAGAAGGAAGGGGAGATCATCGTCCATCGCGTAGGCGACTCGCACCAGCCGGTCAACGTCCAGACGCTCTTCGGCTGGAACAAGAAGATCCCGACGATGCAGCTCTGGCACCACAAGTCGTGCGGCCAGTGCGGCAACATCCCGGGCTACCCGACCGCGCTTCTGTGGACCATGAACAAGCTCGGCATGGTGCCCGGACGCGACTACCTCGACGAGACCGACCAGACCTCGTGCACGGCGTGGAACTATCACGGCTCCGGCGTTGGCAACCTCGAGTCTCTCGCGGCGGTGTTTCTCCGCAATTTTCACCAGGCTTACGTCTCGGGGATGCAGCACGGACACGGGGCGGGGCATTTCTATCCGCTCGTGCATTGCGGCACGTCGTACGGCAACTACAAGGAGGTGCGCAAGTACTTGATCGAGTCGGCCGAATTGCGCGAGAAGGTCAAGAGGATTCTCGCGAAGCTCGGGCGCCTCGTCGACGGCAAGATCGTGATCCCGGAGGAAGTGGTGCACTACTCCGAGTGGGTGCACGTGATGAGGAACCGCATCGCCTCGGAGCTCCAGACGATCGACGTCTCGAAGCTCCGGGTCACCGTCCACACCGCGTGCCATTACTACAAGATGGTGCACGAGGACGCGATTTACGATCCGGAGGTGCTCGGCGGCAATCGCACGGCTGTCGGCACCTCGGTCGCGCAGGCGCTCGGCGCACAGGTGATCGATTACTCGACCTGGTACGACTGCTGCGGCTTCGGCTTCCGCCACATCATCTCGGAGCGGGAATTCACGCGCTCCTTCACCATCGACCGCAAGATCAAGGTCGCGCGCGTGGAGGCGAACGCCGATGTCATGCTCGGCATCGATACCGGCTGCATCACGACCATGGACAAGAACCAGTGGATCGGGAAGGCGCACGGGGAGAACTACTCGGTGCCCATCATGGCCGACATCCAGTTCGCGGCGCTCGCTTGCGGGGCCGACCCGTTCAAGATCGTGCAGCTTCAGTGGCACGCGAGCCCGTGCGAGGAAGTGGTGGAGAAGATGGGGGTGTCCTGGTCCGAATCGAAGCGGCGCTTCGAGGCCTATCTCAAGGAAGTCGAGGCCGGGAGAATCGAGTATCTCTACGAGCCGGAACTGGCGTTGAGCAAGTGAGCCGGGCCGCGGTGAACGCCGCGAAGCCCGCGGTTCAGCGGGCCCGGCACGAAGCGCCAGAGCGCGCACGGGAGCTGAAATGAAGGACACCCTACTCATCGTCGGCGCGGGGCCGACCGGGCTCGCGGCCGCGGCCGGCGTGGCGGCGCTCGGCAGGAAAGCAATCCTGGTGGAAAAAGCCGACCGCCTGGGCGGGGCGCCCATATTGTCGGGCTACGCGAAGCTCGTGCCTTCCGGGGAGTGGGCCAAGGATGCGATCGGGCGCATGGTGCAGCGCGTGACCGACGATCCGCTCGTAACGGTTCACACCGGGACGAAGGTGGCAACCCTCGAAGGCGAGGCCGGCGATTTCAGGGCGACGCTTTCGAGCGGCCAGAGCGTTGCTGCCGGCGCCGTCGTGCTCGCGACAGGGTTCACTCATTTCGACGCGGTCAACAAGCCCGAGTGGGGCTTCGGCACCTACGAAGATGTCGTGACGACGACCCAGGTCGAGCAGATGGTCGCGGCGGGGAAAATCGCCTGTCCATCGGACGGGCGGGTGCCGGAACGGGTCGCGATCCTGCTGTGCGTGGGCTCGCGCGACCGGCAGATCGGTCGCGAGTGGTGCTCGAAGATCTGCTGCACGGTGTCGGCAAACCTCGCGATGGAGATCAAGGAGATCTCGCCCAAGACGGACGTCTACATCTACTACATGGACATCCGCACCTTCGGCCTCTACGAAGACCGCTACTACTGGAGGTCGCAGGAGGAATTCCGGACAAAATACGTCAAGGCGCGAATCGCCGAAGTCACTCAGGGCCCCGACAAAAGGCTGCTGCTCAAGGGCGAGGACACGCTCGTGAAGCGCCCGATCGTCATCCCCTTCGACCTCGTGGTTCACGCGATCGGCATGGACCCCAATGTCGACAACTTCGAGATTGCGCGCGTCTTCGGCGTGAAGCTCGAGAAGCACGGCTTTCTCGATCGCGGCGAACAATACACCGCGAGCTTCTCCACCACGCGCCGGGGCGTCTACGTGGGGGGCGCTGCGCTGGCTCCGGAGGACATCGACACCTGCATCTCCCATGGACTCGCGATGGCGACGCGGGCGGTGGGTGATCTCGGCGGCCTCGAGCAGAAGGCGGCGTGATGCTGTGGGCCAGAAAGCGGCCGGCTGAAGCGATGCCCCGAAGCGCGGCAGAGATCGTTGCCGCCGAGCTTCCGCTTGCGCTTGACGCCGGCCTCTTCGAGCACCACTTCGCCGCGCTTCTGGATGCGGTCACGGCGTGCGGAGGCGTAGAGCGATGCCTTGCGCGTCTCGCCGCGAAGCAGGAGCTGTGCGCCGCGACCCTCTCCGCAGCGCGCGAGCGCGATATCGATCTCGAGGACATCGGGCGCCCGCTCGGATTCGTATTCACGGCGCGCCGCCATCTGCTGCCGGCGCTCGACGAGCTCGGCGCGCAGCGTTGTGCCGGTCTCATGCGCGATCTGGGCGATGTGTCGGTGCCGCTGGCGAGCCGCCTGCAGAGCTTCGTCGACGTAATGCCCGGCGCACGCACCATGGATCGCGCAGACGTGCGCGCTGCTGCGAGGCTGCGGCGAGCCGCGTGGAATTTCGCAGCAGAGGTTGCGCACTTTGGCGACCCGGGGCGCTTCCCGCTGATGTCGCGCTGGGTCTGGGACAGCGCGTCCCAGAGCGGCGCACTGAGGGAATTCATTCGCGGCAACGAGGCGATGCGGGAAATCCCTTTCGACAACAGCGCGGAGCTTCACGAGGGCGTGCGCGCCTGGCTCTCCGGCCGCATCGCGGAGCGCGGCATCTACCGCGACGTGCCGCTCTGGATCGACCTCGTGCTCGCGCAGGCCTATGTGAGCTACCTGCGCTCCATGGCAAATGGCAGTCTCGGCGGCGAGTTCGCCCGCGGCGCTCAGCCGCACGAGCAGCTTGCCAAGCTCCTCGGCATCGATTCCGAGGAAGGCCGCCCTCGAAAATCACGCATCACGGGAAGTTGAGATGGCCATACACGAAAAATCGCTCGTCGCGCCTTCCGATCTCATGACCTCGGAGAAGCTCGTGATGGACGGCGTCGACGTGTCGGGGCACTGGAACACCATGATGAAGCCCCGTTACGTCAGCGACTATGACCCGGACTTCTACCAGACGATACAGGCCTACGGCGCGCCCAACGTGCACCGCTGCTGGCAGTGCGGCTCGTGCACCAATTCCTGCACCGTCTACGCGCTCAACACCGATTTCAATCCGCGCTACTGGATCTATCTCGTCAACCTCGGCTTGAAGGACGAGCTCCTCAAGGACAAGGACATCATCTGGCAGTGCGTCTCCTGCAACAAATGCACGAACATCTGTCCCAAGGACGTGCGCCCCGAGGAGGTGATGAAGGCGCTGCAGCACTGGATGGAGGACGAAAGCCACGTCGCGAAATCGAGCGCGACGCTCTTCGACGAGGAGTTCACGCGCCAGTGTCTCGAGCGCGGCCGAATCGAGGATACCGAGGTGATCTTCAACTTCATGCGCAAGACGGGCCAGGACATTGCGGCCCTCCTCAAGACGGGATGGCTCGGCATCATGATCGCGCGCATGAACAAGCTGCCGCTGCTGCGCGAGGGGAGGCTCCTCACGTTTCTTGCCCGCGTGCCCGTCGTGGGACCGCTCAAGATGGGCTGGATGATGCTCTTCAAGCCGCGGACCCGGGGCTGGGCGAAGACCGGCGCCGTGCTCGCGGCCTATGTCGAGGAGCAGAAACGCCTCATCCGCGGTAACCGGTGACCAGATGGCGAAGGTAGCGTATTACCCGGGATGCGCGCTGGAGGGCTCCGGCGGGCCCTATGACCGATCGACGCGCGCGCTCGTGTCGGCGCTTGGGCTCAAGATGGAGAACCTGGCCGACTGGAACTGCTGCGGCGCGATGGAGGTCAAGAACATCCATCCCATGCTCCAGACCTACATGTCGGCGCGCAACCTCGCGATCGCCGCTGAGCGGATGGGCTTCGACACCGTGATGGCGCCCTGCAACGGCTGCTATCACAACCTGAAGAAGGCGGAATACGAGTGCACGACCTCGCCCGAGACCATGCAGACGGTGCAGGAGCTCGCCCGCAAGGCGGGCGATCCCGTCTACAAGGCAAACGTGCGAACACTGCACCTCCTCGAGTGGCTGATGGAGGCGCTCGGGACCGACGGCATCAAGGCGCGCATCCGCAGGAATCTCAACGGCATCCGGATCGCGAACTATTACGGCTGCATGTATACCCGACCGCGCCAGATCTTTCCCGAGAAGGACAAGGGGCCGGGTTCGGAGTCCACCCACAAGCCGCACTTCATGGACGATCTTCTGGCAGCTGCGGGTGCCGTCAACGTCGAGTTTCCACTCAAGACGGCGTGCTGCGGAGGCGCCCATACGCTTTCCGATTCCGACACTTCGACGCAGCTCGTGCTGAACCTCCTGCAGGCCGCGGAAGAGGCCGGAGCCGAGGTCATTGCGACGGAATGCCCCACCTGCCACTCGGGGCTCGAGATGCATCAGATCCGCGCCGAGACGCACTTCGGAATCACGACCCGCGTGAAGGTGATCTACTTCACCCAGTTGCTCGGACTCGCGCTCGGGCTTTCTGCGCGGAAGCTCGCGATCCATGAAAACGTCAGCGACTGCCTGGACCTCCTTCAGGAAAAAGGACTGGTCTAGAGGTCCGGCGCCTGCGGCGTAATCCGCACGTGCACGATATACTGGGCGGGGAGCGAAGTTCGTGGTTGTTCGGCAGAGGAACGTCATGGCGACCGTTAAAGGCTGCAATATCCCGGAGGACCTTTACTACAACGTCGAGAACAATGTCTGGGCACGTCGCGAGGCCGACGGCACAGTTACGGTCGGCATGACCGCCTATGCCGCCGCGATCGCGGGGCAGATCGTGTCCTGCACGCCGAAGAAGGTCGGCCGCTCGATCGAGCTCAACAAGTCCGCAGTGACCGTGGAATCGGGCAAGTGGGTCGGCCCGGTCAAGTCTCCCGTCGCCGGAGAGGTGGTGGCAGTCAACGACACGGCGGTCGCGACCCCGGCCACGATCAACAGCGATCCCTACGGCTCGGGCTGGCTGGTGAAGCTCAAGCCGACCAACTGGGAGGGCGACATCTCCGGCCTCACAACGGGCGCCGCGGTCGCGGCGGCATTCGAGACAAAGATGGATGCGGAAGGTTTCGCCGGCTGCCAGAGCTGAGCTTCAATGCGGCCGGCATCCGACCCCTGATCGAGACCATGCGCGACTGGCTGCAGACGATTGCGGACATCGAAGCCCTCGAGGACGTGGCGCTCGACGCCGGGTTGGTCGGGCGCATGAGCGCGGGCAACGGTCGGTCACCCGGCCGCATCGATTTCTATACGCCGACCTTCAAGCACTTTGAGAGCGCAGAGATCACGGCCTGCGGCAAGAGCCTGTGGCCCGCTGTGTCGATTACGGGGGGCGCATGCCAGCTCGCCTGTGACCACTGCAAGGCGAAGATACTCGAGCCCATGATCCCGGCGCGCACGCCCGGGGAGCTGTGGCGCGTGATCAATCGCGAAATCGACGGGGGGGCCCGCGGGATGCTGCTGACCGGGGGATCGAACCGCCGCAACGAAGTCGAGTACGGCCCTTTCTATCCCGTCATCCGCCGCGCGAAGGATTCTTTTCCGCAGTTCCGGATCGCGGTGCACACGGCGCTCGTCGACGAGGACATCGCCGCTCGCATGGAGGCCGCGGGGTTCGACTGCGCCATGATGGATGTCATCGGCGCGCAGGACACGATCTCCCAGGTCTACCACTTGAAGCGCGGCGTGGCGGATTTCGAGCGCTCGCTCGAGTGCCTGACGGCGACGTCGATGAAGGTCGTGCCCCACATCGTGGTGGGGCTGCACTACGGGCGCATGCTCGGAGAGTGGAACGCGCTCGAGATCGTCGCCCGCCACCGGCCGGACGCCCTGGTGCTGGTGGTGGTGATGCCGTTCTATGCGCCCGCGAACCGGCCGTTCGCGACACCCCGTGCGCGCGACGTCGGCCAGTTTTTTCTGGACGCGCGCGGCGCGCTGCCGGGCCTGCCGCTGCTCCTGGGCTGCGCCCGCCCGACCGGCCGGTTGAAGGCGCAAATCGACGCTTATGCGGTCATGGCGGGGTTGAACGGCATTGCCCATCCGGCGGACGGTATCGTGGAGCTGGCGGCGCGGCTCAAGCGCGAGGTCCGGGTGGCTCCGGCCTGCTGCAGCATGGCGATCGGCGACGGGGCGCTTGCGCTCGAGGCGGGCGCAGGCCTTTCCTCGAGCGTCGAGCGCTTCATCGAGCGCGAGCGTGCCGCCCGCGCCGCGACGCGCGGGCTTGCCGGCATCCGCGTGGTGGCGCAGGGCGCCTGAGCGGCGATGGCTGAGAACTGGCGACGGCTCGACACCGGGTTGCGCCCGGCGGCGCAGAACATCGCCCTCAACCGCGCGCTCCTGGAAGCGCGAGAGGCCGACGAGATCCCGAGCACCCTGCGTTTTCTCCGGTTCGCGCCCTGCGCGCTGCTCGGCTATCACCAGAGCGCCGAGCAGGAGCTCGATCTCGACTACTGCCGCTTGCGCCAGATCGCGGTACAGCGGCGGATCACCGGCGGCGGCGCCATCTACTTTGACGAGGGCCAGCTCGGATGGGAGCTCTATCTCCACCGCCGCGACCTCGATACTTCCGACATGCAGACGATCTCGCGGCGCCTGTGCCACGCGGCGGCCACCGCGATAAGCGCGCTCGGGGTCGACGCGCGCTATCGCCCGCGCAACGACATCGAGGTCGACGGGAGAAAGATTTCCGGCACGGGTGGCGCATTTGACGGTGACGCGCTCCTCTTCCAGGGCACCCTGCTCATCGAGTTCGATGTGGAGCAGATGCTGCGCGTCCTGCGTATCCCGGCGGAGAAGCTCTCCGACAAGGCCATCGCGTCGGCGCGCGATCGGGTGGCGAGCCTGACGGAGCTTCTCGGGCGCAAGCCCGACGCCGAGCTGGTGAGGCGTTACCTGACGGAAGCGTTCGAGAGCGAGTTTGGCGTGGAATTCAGCGAGGGCGAGCTGACGCTCTCCGAGCACAGGCGATTCGAGCGGGCGCTCCGCGAGATCGACCACCCGGACTGGGTGAACCTCGTCTCCCGGCCCGTGTCGGCAATGCCGATTCTCGAGGCCGAGCAGAAATTCCGCGGCGGGCTCCTTCGCGCGAGCGTCACGTTCGACGTGCTGACACAGACGGTGCGCCAGGTGTGGTTTACGGGCGACGTGTTTGTCAGCCCGCGGCGCCTTCTGGTTGACCTCGAAGCGGCGTTGAAGGACACGCCGCTCGACCGCCTCGAGGCGAGGGTGCGCAGCTTCTTTCACGGGCGTCAGTATGATGCTCTGGCTCTCACGCCGGATGATTTCGTGAACCTCGTGCGTCTTGCCCTGAAGCTCCCGGTCGCAGCGTCGAACCCATGAGCGCGGTCGCCTGCGATGTCCTCGTGGTCGGGCTCGGCCCGGGCGGCGGCGCGGCCGCGTCGGCCGCGGCAAAGCGCGGGCCGAGGGTCGTCGGCGTCGAGAAAAAGCGCACGGTGGGCGTCCCGGTTCAGTGCGCGGAGTTCATTCCACTGCCGCTGGGCCGCCACGCCCGGGCGCCCGGCGTGCTGGCACAGCGGGTTTCCGGCATGGAGAGCGTGCTGCCCTCTGGCCAGGCGCATGCCGCGCCTTTTTCGGGGCTCATGGTGGATCGGGCCGCCTTCGACCAGGCGCTGGCGCGCGCTGCCGAAGCGGCCGGGGCGAAGCTTTTCCTGGCATCGCGGCTCGTTGCTCTCGACGCGGAACGGCGTGTCGCGTTGATCTCCAGCGCGCGCCGGACCGTCCAAGTCTCGTGGCAGGTGCTGATCGCGGCGGATGGGCCCCATTCTGTCACGGCAGCGCTGCTCGCGCTTCCGCCTCTGAAGACTGTCAACACGCGGCAATACACGGTTCCCTTGCCAAACGCGTCGCTCGAGACCGCGATCTGGCTCTCGGATGCCTATCCCGGCGGATACGCGTGGCTCTTTCCGAAGGGACGCTGCGCCAACCTGGGGCTGGGCATGGACCCGGGATTCGCGGTCGATCTCAAGCGGCCGCTCGATGCGTTGCACAGGCAACTCGTGCTCGAGGGCCGCGTGGGCCGCGAAATTCTCTTTCGTACGGGCGGCGCCATTCCGGTCGGGGGTTTGAGGCAGCAGTTGGTGGTCGGCAACGTCGTATTTTCCGGTGATGCGGCAGGGCTTACCCATCCCATCTCCGGCGCGGGGATCGCGGCCGCCGTCGTATCCGGGGAGCGCGCGGGCGAAGCCGCTCATGCGCTGCTCAACGAAGGAGCCGCGCGCGCGCTGGCAGGCTACGAGGAAGACATCCGCGACCAGTTCGAGGGCTCGATCGCGCGCGGCCTGGCACGGCGGCGCGAGCTCGAGCGCGCCGCGCGGGACGGCGCGGCGCGCAACGACGCCGTGCAACGGCGCGGATGGATTGCCTTTCCCGAATATTTTGTTGAGGCAGCGGCGTGCGAAAACCCGGTTTGATCCTGCTTGCGGGCCTGCTGGTTGCCGCGTGCGACAGCGGACCCGGGGAACCGCCCCCGGATCTCGTCAAAAGCCAGCGCGAGGCGATGGAGAAGGCACGACAAACGGAGGCGGTCATCGACCAGGCGACGGCGGAGCGTTCAAAGCGTGCTGAAGAGGAGGCCAGGTGAAACATCTCTCATTGTTCACGGCAGTAGCGGTATTGATGGCGTTGGCGACGGGGGCGGGCGCCCAGGATGCGACTTACTCGGTTCGTCTCATGACGCCGGAGACTGCGCTCAAGGCGGCGCAGGCGGCGCTGAAGAAATGTCGTGATTCCGGCTACCAGGTCGCGGTGGCGGTGGTCGACCGCGGCGGAATCACCCAGGTCCTGCTGCGCGATCGCTATGCGGGCCCCCACACCCCGGAGATGGCGGCCGACAAGGCCTGGACCGCGGTGAGCTTCCGCACCAGCACCACGGAGCTTGCGCGCTTGACGGCGGCGGGCCAGCCCCAGAGCGGCGTCAGGCACCGGCCGCGCGTCGCGACGGTGGGCGGCGGAATGATGATCGAAGGCGGCGGCGCGATACTGGGCGGCATCGGCGTGTCAGGCGCGCCCGGCGGCGAGGCGGATGACGTCTGCGCCAACGCGGGTATCGCCGCGATCAAGGACAGCATCGAGTTCTAGTGGAACCGCAACGCAACCGCCGATGCACGCCGATGCACACAGATGTATGAGCGTCAAGGTCATGCGCTGGGCGGCATTTTTGTCCGCGGAAGTCAGCGGGCGATTCCTTCAGAGTTTCTGAACGCGTATCAGGAGCAGGCGATGGATGGCCTTCCGCAAGCCCGGCCGATCCGCTTCTACCGCCCGGACTACCACGTGCGCACGCCCGAGATGCGCTCGCCCGAGTACGTCCAGATGAGCACGGCGGCGGCGATTACCCTGGGACTCATCGCGGGCAGGATGCACCGGGTCTCCTGCACCCACTGTCTCAATCTTCTCGTGACCTATCCGGAGGGGTGCCGTGCGAACTGCGCCTACTGCGGACTGGCGCGCCATCGCGAGGAGGCGCGCGACTACGCGGATCGCAATTTCATCCGCGTCGACTGGCCGACGACGCGTTATGCGGAGGTCATCGAGCGGGTCAAGTCGGGCACGGACCGGGGCCGGTTTCAGCGCATGTGCATCTCGATGATCACGCATCCGCGCTCGA
>Ga0299906_10000044_pt1 | contig 121585 bp, 117 predicted proteins | sample RVTome_14_FD_200259 | JGI IMG/M metagenome (GOLD analysis project Ga0299906, IMG submission 200259) | Soil microbial communities from uranium-contaminated site in the Upper Colorado River Basin, Wyoming, United States - RVT145D125 (version 2) ...
CTTCAGGGCTTCCTCCAGGATCTGCTTGTCCAGCGTCAGGTCGGCCACCGCCTTCTTCAGCCGGCGGTTCTCGAGTTCCATCTCCTTCAGACGCTTCGCCTCGTTGGCCTTCATGCCGCCGTACTGATTCCGCCAGCGGTGAAAGGTCTGTTCGCTCACCGCCAGCCGCTGGCACGCCTGGCCGATCGTCGCCCCGGTCCCCAGCATCGCCTCCGCCTCACGCAGCTTGGCGATGATCTGGTCCGGTCCATGTCGCTTACGCTTCATCGAGAATCTCCTTGCCCATCCGGGCAGTAAAGACTCTCATAAGAACTGGATCAAGTTTCGGGAAGCAGGTCACCATTAGGCTTCACAGATACATGTGCCAAATGCACGCGCTTGGCGCATACAAATTCGATAAGGCTTGGGCAAGCTACGCCCCCACCGTCGCGCTGGCCGTTTCGCTCCAGGGGCCGGGTTCTCCCCGGCGGCTGAGCCATCGTACCATGTAGTGCGCTGTCTTGCCCGCATCAGCCCCGCCGTACTCCACGATGGCCGGGGAGCGGGTGGCCAGCATCAGGAAACGCAGATCGGCCGGACCGCTCGGCGGGGCCTCGCCGGGGGCCGTCAGCTTCACCCACACCTCCGCCCCCATCATGCCGCGCGGCCGGGCGCGATGCAAGGGGGTCTTCTCGTCGGCGTAGGCGATGCGGTGCGACAGCCGTTTGGAAAAATCCACCTTGACCAGCGGCCGGGTCGTCGGCGGGCCAATGGGCGTGCGGGTGCGGTCGGGGATGGTGATGCCCAACGCTCCGCGCTGCGCGTCGGTGGTGGCGGCGAAGGTCTGGATGCGGCGGACGGCGGGGCGGAGCAGGGCCTCGTACTCCCGCCGCGCTTGCCCCTTGGTCTCGACGGCGGCGGCTGTGCCCCATCAGTTACCGCCGAACTTCGCCTCGGCGCGTTTCCTTATTTCCTCGGAAGACAGGTCCTCGATGTGCGTCGCGAATCCCCAGAGATGGCCGAAGGGATCGGCGATCATGCATGATCGGTCGCCGTAGAACTGATCGGCGGCGGGGCGCTCGATCTTCGCGCCGGCCGCCTCCGCCTGACGGGCAAGGGCGTCAACGTCTTTGACGTAAATGTGAATCCTCACCGGCGTACCGCCGAGGGATTGGGGACTGAGCGCCCCCATTTCCGGGTGCTCATCGGCGAGCATGATGACGGCACCGTCCCTGATCTTGATTTCGGCGTGGCCGATCTTGCCGTCGGGGCCCTCCAGGCGGAAGTTCTCCGTCGCGCCGAGCGCTTTGTTGAAGATGTTCATGATCGCGGGCCCTTTTGTTCTTTGTTCCACGTCCGTCTCACAAGTCGAGCTTGCACGAGACAAAACGCACCCGCCAGAGGCCGATGCTCCCTGTCTTGTCAGGCGCTATACGAACACGACGCCGACCGCGCCGCGCGGCCGTCGAGTCAGCGCGAGTTGGTGTCGAACGCCGGCGACGCCGTGTCGCGCGCCGGGGACCCGGCGCGATCGGCGATCGGAGGTGTCGCGGACGGCGCGAACCCGCTCGCGAAATATAGCGTTGGAAAGAATCCCTCGCCCGCGGCCGCCGTCTGCGAGCCAACCAACTTTTCGACCGCGACTGGCGGGCGAGGTTTTGCGATGTTGGGATTCCGACGGGTGAGGTGGAATCCGCACTGACTGCTGCTCGCCGCGGCCGGGGCCGCGGAACCGGTCAACGCGCCGTTAGGTCCATGACCTGAACCCCTTCGGGCGCGGTGAAGATAAAGCGCTTCTTCTCGATGGGTGCATTGAGCTCCAAATCGGTGATCGTCGTGATGTGAATGCGCTGGCCGCCGTGGTCATAGGCGGTCTCCTTGACTCGGACGCCACAATCCTTGCGGACATAATAACGGCGGCGGGCGGGGGCCTCTCTCGTCGGTCGCTGGGGCCGCGTCTCAAACACCCAGCAATCGTGGCCATCGATTTCTTCATCATCGAGGACCTTGACGATGGTCTGCTGGGCCACCTTTGTGAAAAACGCACGGTCGGCCATCACCGAGCGCTCGCGGTCGTGGTCATTCCTGACGACGGACTTTTGGCCGTCGCGGACGGTCAGGGTATAAATGTGGCGGCCGTTGGAGACCATCTCGACGTCCTGCTCGACGACGGTGCCGCGGATCTTGTCCTGGACGGCGGTCACCTTGTTGGTCATGACGGTGCGCCATTTGAGGACGGCATTGTCGCGCAGTTGCTCGTAGGTCCCGGTGGATCGATCGGTCAATACCGCCCGACCGTTGTGGCCCCTGGACTCGATGCGGATCTTCGCGCGGAGACTGGCGGCGGCATCGCAGGCGGCGATCGCGGCGCTGGCGATGCCTCGCATGTCGCGAACGGGGCGCGGGGCGGTCGGGCCGCCGGCCTTTGCGGGGCCGCTGCTCTTTGGGGGGCCTGCGACGTCCGCGGGGCCGACGAACGCCAGGGCGGCCGCTGATAAGGCCCAGATCATGACGATCACGCGCAGAACTCCGATCGGGAGGATACCGATCCCGTACCGTCCATCATACCGTCCTGGCGCGATTCCTGTCACATTCAAATGGGGTGACGGATGATGACGGCACGCTATACTCCGAGCCGTGGCGAAAATGAGGCACGACGCACCCTGCGGAAACCGGACATGAGCCAGGAGAAACAGGAAGACGAGCCGCCGTCCGGCGATCCGGTCATTTCGAGAATCCGCAATATCGGCATCGCGGCCCATATCGACGCCGGAAAGACGACGACGACGGAGCGCGTGCTGTTCTATACCGGCCGAACTCACAAGATCGGCGAGGTTGACGACGGCACGACGGTCACGGACTTCGACGTCGAGGAACAGCAGCGCGGCATCACCATCTTCAGCGCGGCCGTTACGTGCCCGTGGAAGGACCACTCGATCAACCTGATCGACACGCCGGGCCACGTCGATTTCACGGCGGAAGTAGAGCGGAGTCTGCGCGTACTGGACGGCGCGATCGTCGTGTTCGACGCGAAAGAGGGGGTCGAGGCGCAGTCGGAGACCGTCTGGCGTCAGGCGGATCGGTACGGGGTGCCGCGCCTGTGCTTCGTCAACAAGATGGACAAGATCGGCGCGGACTTCGAGATGTCGCTGGCGACGATCCGCAAGCGCCTCGGCGGGCGTCCTGTGGCGATGCAGTTTCCGATCGGGGCGGAATCGACGTTCTCCGGGATCGTCGATCTGCTGCGCATGAAGGCCCTGTCCTTCGGCGGCGCCGAGGGGGAGCAGATCGTCGAGGGCGAAGTGCCGGCGGAATTGGAAGAGACGGCCCGTCGGCTGCGGCACGACCTCGAGGAAAAAGTGGCGGAGACGGACGACGCGCTGATGGAGCGCTACCTCGAGGGGACGGTGATCGACGCGACGTCGCTTCGCCGTGGGCTGCGCCAGGCGGTGATGAGCGGAGTGCTGCAACCGGTTTTTTGCGGATCGGCGTTGAAGAAGATCGGCGTTCAGCCGCTGTTGGACGCGGTGGTCGATTACCTGCCATCACCGCTGGAGCGACCGCCGATCGAGGGATTCCGGTCGGTCGAGGACCCGGAGCGGCGGGAGCGGCGCGAGCCGGACCGGTCGGCGCCGCTGGCGGCCATGGTGTTCAAGATCGTCGCGGAAAAGCCGCTGGACCTGCACTACGTCCGCGTCTACAGCGGCACGTTCAAAAGCGGGATGCGGGTCGTCAACGGCAACACGGGAAAAAAGGAAAACATCTCGCGCATGTTTCGGATGTTCGCCAAGCGGCGCGAGCAGATATCCAGCGCCGGGCCCGGCGAGATCGTCGCCTGCGTTGGATTGAAGGACGCACTGACCGGGCACACGCTTTGTGAGGGGCGGGCGCCGATCATCTTGGAGCGGATCGAGTTCCCAACCCCGGTCATCAGCGTGTCGGTCGAGCCCAAGAGCACGCGCGACAGGACCCTGCTCGGGGAGGTGCTCGGCAAGTTGGAGCGGCAGGACCCGACCTTCAAACACACCTTCGACAAGGAGACCGGGCAGACGATCATCAGTGGCATGGGCGAACTGCACCTGGAGGTGTTGGCGCACAAGCTGGAGCGAGAATTCGGCGTGGGGATCAACGTCGGCCGGCCGCTGGTGGCCTATCGCGAGGCGATCACCCGTCCCGGCGAGGGCGAAGGACGGTTGATCCGACAGACGGGCAACCGGCCGCAGTTTGCCGTCGTCCGGATGCGCGTCGAGCCGTTTGTAGCCCAGCGCGGCGCAGCGGCATTTGCATTTGCGAATGAAATGGCCGAGGACGCCATCCGGCCCGAATTCGTCGCGGCCATTGAACGCGGCGTGCGGGACAGCTTGCAGGTCGGCGTCCTGGCGGGATACGAGTTGCTCAACGTGCGGGCGACGCTCTTGGGCGGTGAGCAGCGGGATTCAGAAAGCTCGGAACTTGCCTTTGAAGGGGCCGCGCGTCAGGCCTTCGAGCAGGCGGCGCAGGCGGCGGGCCCGGTGATGCTGGAGCCGATCATGAAGCTACAGGTCGTGGTCCCCGAGACGTATTTCGGAAGCGTCAGCGGTGACATCAACGCTCGACGGGGGGTCATTCAAGAAACGGAGCAGCGGGGCGATTCGCGGATGATCGCGGCTTTTGTGCCGCTTTCGGAGATGTTCCAGTATGCAACCAAGCTCCGGACCCTGAGCCAGGGCCGCGCAACGCACTCCATGGAGCCGCACGGTTACGAGCCGATGCCTCTGGCGTTGCAGAAGGAGTTGCTAAAGAAATACGGCTACGCAGATTGAGGGCCGGGTCGCGTCGTAAGGCGTCGCGAACGGGGCCGGCGGCACTCGGGCGGGAATCACCGTTAACTTTATGATCTGCAAGTAGTTAATACGAATCAACCCACCGCGTGGAATGGGGAGGACGATTTCCGGACAGTGGCACTTGACAGCACTGATGTGTGTGGTACGCTGCCGGGTCTGCCTTCGCCCGGTGCGGGCGTTGCGTAATGTGAGCGGCGACAACAGGATAGCGATTTCGACGTGGACCGAATACGGATTCGAATGGAGGCCTACGACTTTCACGCGCTGGATATTTCGGCGCGGGACATCGTTGAGAGCGCCAAACGAACAAGTGCCCGGGTTCGGGGTCCGATCCCGCTTCCGACGCGCATCGAGCGGTACACCGTCCTGCGAAGCCCGCACATTGATAAGAAGTCGCGCGAGCAGTTCGAGATGCGGACACACAAGCGTCTGATCGACATTTTCGAGCCGACGGCGCGGACGGTGGAATCTTTGAACCGGCTGGTAGTGCCGGCGGGCGTGTTCGTGAAAATCAAGGCCTGATGCCGACGGGTGACAACGGGTTGACACCTGACGGCTCGTATCGATCCGTTCAACCCCCTTTGAATCAATTTGTTCGGTGCGTGTGAGCGACGATCGCACGCCAACGCGATGACCGAAAGGGACAGGGGAATTCCGCCCCATGAAACCAGCAATCCTCGGGAAAAAAATCGGCATGACGCGCGTCTTTGCGGACGACGGCGCGTCGGTGGGCGTCACCATCGTCGAGGCCGGGCCGTGTCCGGTGCTGCAGGTCAAGACGCGCGACACCGACGGGTACGAGGCCGTGCAACTGGGTTTCGAGGCGGCGCGGCCGAGCCGGTCGACGCGTGCGAAGATCGGTCATGCGAAAAAGTGCGGCGCCGCGCCGCAGAAATTCATCCGGGAGATTCGGCTGACCGAGGCCGCGGATCAGGCGGCCGGCGAGGAACTGACCGTCGAACAGTTCGTGACGCAGGGCGTCAAGTTCGTCGACATCGTCGGAACGAGCATCGGCAAGGGATACCAGGGCGTGATGAAGCGTCATCATTTCGGCGGCCAGCCGGCGAGCCACGGTACCGAGCGCAAGCACCGATCGCCCGGCAGCATCGGGGCGTCGGGCAACCGCGGATTCGGCCGCTGCGTGAAGCGCGGCAAGCGCATGTCCGGGCACATGGGCCACGTGCGCTCGACCTCGCGCAATCAGCGGCTGGTCCTCGTGGACACGGAGCGAAACCTGCTGCTCATTGCCGGTCCGGTCCCGGGCCCGCGAAACGGCTACGTGGTCGTCTCGCAGGCGAAAACGAAATCCTAGCTGGACGAGGGTCGCCGTGGCGGGAACGCCGGCGGCCCTTTCTTTTTTGTGGGCGAGTGATGATCGAGATTCCGGTCTACGACACGAGCGGCAAGAAAGTGGGCAGCGAGAAGCTGGACCCCGCGGCCCTGGGCGGTCGCATTCGCATCGATCTGCTCAAGCAGGCGGTCGTGACCTATCGCGCCAATCAGCGGCAGGGCACGGTGATGACCAAGAGCCGGGCGATGGTCCACGGCTCGTCGAAGAAGCTCTACCGGCAAAAGGGCACCGGCCGGGCGCGGGCGGGAAACCTGCGAACCCCGGTGCGCGTCGGCGGCGGGCATACGTTCGCCAAGACGAATCGGGATTTCTCGCGCAAGCTTCCGCAGAAGATGCGGCGCATGGCGCGGAATTCCGCGATCCTGGCCAAGGCGCAATCCGGCTCGGCGATGGTCCTCAAGGGACTGTCGTTCGATGCGCCCAAGACCAAGACGCTCGTCGCGATTCTGCGGGCGACGAGGACCGAACGCGGTGCGCTGCTGGCGGTCAGCGGACCGGATCGGCATCTGGCCCTGTCCGGACGGAACCTGCAAAATTTCGGCTTGAAGACAGTTTGGGAGCTCAATGCCTATGACGTGCTTCGGGCGCGGTTCTTGATTTTCACGGCCGAGGCGTTCGCGGCATTCGCGGCGGATCCAGACCAGGCGGGTCATCCGCGGGCGGCCGCGAGTTAGGCGTCATCGATGGATATTTATCACATTGTCCGCAGGCCGCTGGTGACCGAAAAGGGCACCCACCAGACCAAGCTGGCCTTTGACCGGACGACGAGCCGGCCTGGCCGCGGCGGATCGTACAGCTTCGAGGTGCATCCCGGGGCGAACAAGATCGAGATCCGCAATGCGATCGAGAAGATCTACGGCGTGAAGGTTCAGGCCGTGCGGACGAGCGCAAGGAAAGGAAAGCAGCGGCGGCATCGATTCAAGACGGGAACGACGCGGCAATGGAAAAAGGCGGTCGTGGTACTCCAGCCGGAGTTTCACATCGACCTGTTTTAGGACTGGCGGAGACCGACGGCGGGCAGGGATGGTCCCGCATCGCGAGACTTCAGATGGGCGTGAGAATTTACAAGAAGACGACGCCGGGTCGGCGCCAATCCAGCGTCAACGATTTTTCGGAGTTGACCGGCGGTCGCCGTCGGCCCCCGAAGTCGCTGTGTCGCCCGATGGTCAAGACCGGCGGGCGGAACAACCAGGGCAAGACCACGTCCCGGTTTCGCGGCGGCGGACATAAGCGGCTCTACCGCCTGATCGATTTCAAGCGCAACAAGGACGGCATCGCGGCCTCGGTGCAGTCGATCGAATACGACCCGAATCGAAACTGCTTCATCGCCCTGATCAAATATGCGGACGGCGAGCTGCGATACATCCTCGCCCCCCACGGACTGAAGGCCGGCGACGCGGTCATGAGCGGCCGAGGCGTCGAGCCCAAGCTCGGCTGCGCGATGGCGCTGAAGGACATGCCGGTGGGCATGGACGTGCACAACGTCGAGCTGATCGGCGGGCAGGGCGGCAAGCTGGCGCGAAGCGCCGGCGGCGTGGCCCGATTCGTGGCGCGAGAGGGGCAGTGGGCGACGATCATCCTGCCTTCCGGTGAAATGCGACAGGTGCGGACCGATTGCCGGGCGACCATCGGCCAACTGGGCAACCTGGATCACAAGAATATCTCGCTGGGCAAAGCGGGGCGCAAGCGTTACCTCGGCCGCCGGCCGCACGTGCGGGGCACGGCGCAGAACCCGGTGGCCCATCCGCTGGGCGGCGGCGAAGGGCGCAGCGGCGGCGGTCGTCACCCTTGCAGCCCGACCGGGAAATTGGCCAAAGGCGGGCGAACTCGCAACCCGCGGAAGAATTCGAATCGCCGCATCCTTCGGCGGCGCAAGAGCAGACGTTATGGACAGGTGTCGTTGGCGCGACGCAGGTAGCGGCGGCCGGCGATGGGCTTTAGCGGAGCGATGTGAGACGGTCATGGGACGCAGTTTGAAAAAAGGCCCTTTCGTTGACCCGCGGTTGTACGAAAAGGTCGAAAAAGCAATCGCCGCCGGGAGCCACGAGCCCATCAAGACCTGGGCGCGGCGATGCACGATTCCGCCGGAGTTCGTCGGCCGGACGTTCGACGTGCATTCGGGGAAGGCGTTCAAGAAGGTCTTCGTGACCGAAGACATGGTCGGCCACAAATTGGGAGAATTCGCCCCGACGCGGACCTGGCGGGGGCACTCCGGCGTCAAGAAGGCCGCAACGCCCACGTAATTTGGAATTGGACGATGGCACGAACCTGGAAAAGCACGCATCGATACGCTCGGATCAGTCCGCGAAAGGCGCGGCTGGTCACGGGGCTGATCGCGGGGCGGCCCGCCGATGAAGCGCTGACGCTGCTGAAGTTCACGCGGAAGCGGGCGAGCGTGCTCGTGGACAAGGTCCTGCGGGCGGCGATGGCCGATGCCGACGAGCAGGAGGCGGACGTGCGCCAGTTGTTCGTGCACGAGGCCCGCGTGGACGAGGGGCCGACGATCAAGCGCTGGCGTCCCAAGGACCGCGGCCGGGCCCATCCGATCAACAAACGAACCAGCCACATCGTCGTCGCGGTGGGCGAAGGACCGAGGGCTTAGGCGAGCATGGGACAGAAGGTACACCCGACCGGCTTCCGCATGGGCATCACCGAGGACTGGCGGTCCAAGTGGTACGCGCCGAAGGCGGCGTTCTCGGAGTTCCTGATCGAGGATCAGCGAATCCGGTCGTTGATTGAGAAGCTGCTGAACCGCACGCCGCCGTTCGCCGGTTGCTCGGGGACCTGGATCGAGCGGACGCGCAACGAGGTGAAAGTTACGCTGGAGACGGCGCGGCCGGGCATGGTGATCGGTCCGAAGGGGGCCGAGGTGGACAAGCTTCGCGAGGCCCTCGAGGAGCTGATCGACCGCAAGGTCAGCGTGAACATCAAGGAAGTGAAGAACCCCGATCTGAACGCGCGGTTGATCGCGCTGGACATCGGGGAGCAGTTGAAGAAGCGGGGCAGCTTCCGCCGGGTGATGAAGATGCACTGCGAGGCGACGATGTCCGCCGGCGCCCTGGGCGTCAAGATACTTTGCAAGGGCCGTCTCGGCGGCGCCGAGATGTCGCGCCGGGAGACGCAGAAGTTGGGATCGATCCCGTTGCAGACCCTGCGGGCCAACGTGGATTACGGATTCGCCCAGAGTTTCACCACCTACGGCACGCTCGGCGTGAAGGTGTGGGTGTACAAGGGCGAGTATGGATCAGAGGTTCCGGACGAAGTGGACGAATCGCGTCGGCCGCGCGGTCGCGGCCCGTCGCGTCGCGGCGAGCGGGACAAGCGGGAATAGATCATCATGGCCATGATGCCGGCACGGGTGAAGTACCGCAAACACCATCGAGGGAAGGTGCGCGGCAACGCCACGCGCGGCAACACGGTGGCCTACGGCGAATTCGGTCTTCAGGTGCTGACCGGCGGGTGGATCACGGCGCGGCAGATCGAGGCGGGACGCATGTCGGCCACGCACTTTCTGCATCGCCAGGGGCGAGTGTTCATTCGCATCTTCCCGCAGAAGAGCGTGTCGAGCAAGCCGCTGGAGACGCGCATGGGCAAGGGCAAGGGCGAGCCGGACCACTGGGTCGCCGTGGTCAAGCCGGGTTCGGTGATCTACGAGATCGGCGGCGTCGAAGAGAACGTGGCGCGGCAGGCCCTGGCCCGCGTCGCGATGAAGATGCCCTACCGATGTCGCTTCGTGAGGCGGCGGCAGGGGCTGTAATGGACGTCGCGCGGGCCGACCGGAATCGTCCGGAGCGGCCGCGGGAGTCGGATCAATGAAGATCGCGGACATCCGAGAGTTGAAGACCGAGGAGTTGCACACGGAACTCGACCGGCTGCGGCGGCACCTGTTCGACCTGCGGAGCCAGCGGGTGACCGAAAAGCTGGAAGACCCCTCGCAGTTGGGCAAGACCCAGCGCGACATCGCCCGCATCTTCACGGTGCTCAACGAGCGCGGCGAAGAGGACATCGAGCAGAAGCAGTATCACATGGAGTCGGCCGGGACCGCGGCGAAGGTCGCCCGCTGAGACCGGCGTGAGGCGAGTGGAACGACGGCGACGGAATTGAGATGTTGACAACGGCAACGGAACAATCGACGGCAGGAACCCGGGTGCAGCGGCGGACTCGCGTAGGCGTGGTCGAGAGCGACCGGCGGGAGAAGTCGCTTCGCGTCCGGATCGATCGGCAGGTCCGGCACCCGAAGTACGGCAAATACCTTCGGCGGCGAACCATCCTGCACGTTCACGACGAGAAGAACGAAGGCAAGGTCGGGGACGTCGTTGAAATCGTCGAGTGCCGGCCGATCAGTAAGACGAAATCGTGGCGGTTGTTGCGCATCCTTCGGTCGGCGGCGAAGTCGTAGGACATTTGACCCATGATTCAGGCGGAAAGCGTGCTGGACATCACCGACAACACCGGCGCCAAGCGGGCGATGGTGATCCGCGTGCTGGGCGGTTCGACGCGGCGCCAGGGCTTTACCCGGCGGACGGCGTCGGTCGGCGACATCGTCGTGTGCTCGGTCAAGAAGTCGCTGCCGAACAGCGATTTCATGAAGGGCAACAGCCGCAAGGAGCGGAGCACGCGCCGCAAGATCAAGGCGGTCATTGTGCGGACGAAATCGCCGGTGCGCCGGCCCGACGGCAGCTACGTGCGTTTTGACAGCAACGCCGCGGTGATCATCGACGACGATCAGAATCCGAAGGGGACTCGGATTTTCGGCGCCGTGGCCCGCGAGCTTCGCGAAAAGGGATTCATGAAGATCGTCTCGCTGGCGAGCGAGGTGGTGTAGGGCGGTGCGGCGTCGCATCGCGCGGCGACGGGTGAGAATGATGGCGTCAAAGATTCGCAAGAACGATCGCGTCGAGGTCATCACCGGGGCCCACAAGGGCGAGCAGGGCCGGGTGCTGAGGATCGATCGCGACAAGCAGCGGGTGTATATCGAGGGGGTCAACCTCGTGTATCGCCATCTGCGGCCCAGCCGGACCAATCCGCAGGGCGGGCGCATCCGCAAGGAAGCGCCGGTCCACATTTCGAACGTCCTGGCCGTCGATCCGAAGACCGGCCGCGGCAGCCGCGTGCGATTCGAGACGCAGGCCGGCAAGGTCGGAACGGCCAAGCGGCGCGTGACGCTCGGTGGAACTGTGCTCGAGGAAACGAAGTCGGCGGCGAAATAGACGGCCCCCGCGGGGGTCGGCCAGGCCCCCGGCGGCGGCGAACAAGCGAGTTGAGACATGGTACAGTTGCTCGACACCTATAGGACCCGGGTCCTGCCGGAACTGCAAAAGGAGTTCGGCCGGAGCAATCGGCTGTCCATCCCGCGCATGGAGAAGATCGTCATGTCGATGGGCGTGGGCAAGACGATTCAGGAAAAGCGGCGGATCGAGTTGGCACAAAAGGAGCTGGCGGCGATCACCGGCCAGAAGCCCGCCATCTGCGCCGCCCGTAAGAGCGTGTCGAATTTCAAGGTGCGCAAGGGAATGAAGACCGGACTGAAAGTCACGCTTCGCGGCAAGCGGATGTACCAGTTTCTCGAGCGGCTGATCTCGATCGCGATACCGCGTATTCGGGACTTTCGCGGGTTGAATCCCAAGGGGTTCGACGGTCGCGGCAACTTCAGCATGGGCCTGACGGAGCAGACGGTCTTCCCCGAGGTCGATCCCGACAAGGTGGAATTCCAGCAGGGCATGAACGTGACCCTGGTGACGACAGCGCGAAACGACCAGGAGAGTCGGCGGTTGCTGACGCTTCTGGGGATGCCGTTCCGCCAGGAGGACACCGGCGCGGCCGGCGCGAACTAGGCAAGCGGCGCCGCCGAGCAAGGCGGCGATGAATCGCAAGGAAGAGCACGGGTAGGCATGGCGAGGAAGTGCTGGATCTTGAAGGCGGCGAAGAAGCCGAAGTTCGCGGTTCGGGGCTATACGCGCTGCGCCGTGTGCGGCCGGTCGAGGGCCGTCTATCGCAAGTTCAGGCTATGCCGGATGTGTTTTCGGCTGATGGCCCACGAAGGGCGGATACCGGGCGTCCGGAAGGCGAGCTGGTAACGAGGAATCGCGGCCGGGCGACGGCCCCGCCGGAAGAAGCGAGGGAATCCAGGGTATGTGGAGCGATCCGATTGCGGATCTGTTGACGCGAATCCGGAATGCGGTGCGCAACCGCGCGCCGCAGATGACCGTTCCGTACAGCGGGGTCAAGCTGGCGATCTGCAAGGTCCTCAAAGACGAGGGCTACATCGCCGGCGTGGATCGAATCGACGCCGGCGGCGACAAGGCGCACCTGCGGGTGCAGTTGAAATACGGTCCGCGCGGCGAGCAGGTCATCACCAGCGTCCGGCGCGAAAGCAAGGCGGGCCGGCGGTTGTACGTCAGTTGCGGCGAGGTCCCGCGCGTGCTCAACGGCCTGGGCATCGCCATTGTCTCGACCAGCCGGGGCGTGATGAGCGATCGACAGTGCCGCGAGCAGAAGATCGGCGGCGAACTGCTCTGCACGGTGTATTGAGATAGAAAGCGGCGCGCTGGCGTTGCGCGGCGCGGCGAGATTCGGTAACGAGAGGATGTTCGAACAATGTCCCGCGTGGGCAAGAAACCCATCCCGATGGCTTCCGGCGTCAAGGTTGACGTCGAGGATCGCTGCGTGACGGTGACGGGTCCGAAGGGCACGCTGAACTGGACCCATGCGCGCGGCGTGCGCGTCGAGCTCCAGGGCGGCGCGGTGCAGGTCAATCGTGAATCGGATTCCGCCGCGAATCGCGCCCTGCACGGCACGACGAGAGCCCTGATTCAGAACATGGTCACCGGCGTCACCGAGGGCTTTGAGGAGAAGTTGGAGATCTACGGCACCGGCTACAACTGCTCCATTTCCGGCAAGTCGCTCGACCTCGTCGTCGGCTATTCCCATCCCATCAAGCTGCCGATTCCGCAGGGAATCAAGGTGAACATCGAAGTCCCGGCGGCCCGTGGCGATGAAACGCCGGCCAAGCTTTCAGTCAGCGGGATCGACAAGCAGGTCGTCGGGCAATTCGCACGGGACATCAAGGACGTGCGCCACCCCGAGCCGTACAAGGGCAAGGGCATTCGATACGCGGGCGAACAGATCAAGCGGAAGGCCGGCAAGGCGTTTGCCGGCGCCGGCGGCGGATGATCGAACGATTGAGGACGGCCATGGCCGGAATGGGAATCAAGTTGAAGCGCCTTCAGCGGCGCAAGCGTCGGGTGCGGCGGCGGCTCTGTGGCACGCCGGAGTGTCCGCGGTTGAGCGTATCGCGGTCTCTGCGCGGTATTTCCGCCCAGATCATCGACGACACGACCGGCCGGACTTTGTGTTCCTCCGGGACGGGAACGAAGTCGTTGTCGGGCCAGTTGAAGTCCGGCGGCAATTGTTCGGCGGCGGCAACGGTCGGCCAGCATCTCGGCGAGCAGGCCGTCATGCACGGCATTCGCAAGGTGTGTTTCGATCGCAACGGCCGCAAGTTTCACGGCCGGGTCAAGGCGCTGGCCGAGGCGGCCCGCAAGGCGGGATTGGAGTTCTAAAGGAACAGGGGTCTGGCGCTCGCGAAGTTGCGGGCGCACGTGCAGCGAATAACGAAAGCGGTCCATGGCGTTTGCAGGCAGACAGTCGAGGCGGTCGAAGAGCGATGCGCAGGTCCAGGAAGGACCGGCCTACGACGACAACGTCGTGAAGGTGTATCGCTGCTCGAAAGTGGTCAAGGGCGGCCGTCGGTTCAGCTTCGCCGCCCTGGTGGTCGTCGGGGACCGCAATGGCCGCGTCGGCATCGGCTACGGCAAGGCCAACGAAGTGCCTTCGGCCGTGGAGAAAGGGCGCAAGCGCGGCACCAACAACATGCGTCGGGTCCGCCTGAGCGGCTCGACGATTCCGCACCCGGTGACCGGGCGATTCGGATCGAGTCGCGTTCGCCTGCTTCCGGCCAGCGAGGGAACGGGCGTCATCGCCGGGGCCAGCGTCCGCGCGGTCTTGGAATTGGCGGGATTGCACGATTGCCTGACGAAGGTCTACGGCTCGACGAGCCCCAAGAATCTGGTGAAGGCGACGCTGAATGCACTGGAGCTGCTTCGCGACCGCCAGACGGTGGAGAAACTACGCGGCGTGTCGCTGGGTAAGTGACGCGGCAGGACCGGAATTGAGATGAACATCACCGACATTACATCCAGGGCCGGCAGGAAGCCGTCGCGCAAGCGCGTCGGTCGAGGACCGGGCAGCGGCCTCGGCAAGACGAGCGGCCGAGGGCACAAGGGGCAGAAGGCGCGCTCCGGCGTCGGACTGCACGCGCTGGCCGAGGGCGGGGCTTTTCCGTTTTTCCGCCGGATTCCGAAGGTCGGCTTCAACAACAAGCAATTTCGCACGGTCTATCAGGTCGTGAACGTGCGGGACCTGGAGGCGCGGTTCGACGACGGCGGCCACGTGACGGCGGCGACTCTCGAAGCAGCCGGCCTGATTCGCGACCAGGAAAAGCCGGTCAAGATTCTGGCCGAGGGCGAATTGAAGAAGAAGCTCAGCGTCGAGGCCGAGCGGTTCAGCGCCGGCGCGACCAAGAAGATCGAGGCCGGCGGCGGGACGGTGACGCGCCTCGGGCCGCAGCCGAAAAAGAAATTCGTGAAGCGGCCGCCCGCGCCGAAGCCCAAGCAAGAGGCCGCGGCTGAAGGCAAGAAAAAGAAGGGCGCCGGGGCCGAGGCGGGCAAGAAGGAGTCGAAAAAGAAGGCGGCGAAGTCCGCGGATGATTCCGCCGCTGCATCGACGGAAGAGTCGGCGGGACAGTAATCGAATTGGCGGCGGGCGCCGGGCTGGTGAGGCCCGGGACGCGGGCGACGTGAGGCAATGTTCAAGGCGTTCTTCAATATCTTCAAGGTCCGCGACCTTCGCAACAAGGTCCTGTTCACGCTGGGGCTCCTGGCCGTGTACCGGATCGGGTTCTACGTGCCGCTGGCCGGCGTCGATCAGAACCTCCTGACCGAACACATGAAGAATCTTTCGCAGGGGGGCGGAGGCGGCGTGCAGCAGTTGACCGAAGCGTTCGCCATGTTCACCGGCGGCAACTTGCAGCAGAGCACGATCTTCGGGCTGGGCATCATGCCGTATATTTCGGCGTCGATTATTTTTCAGTTGCTCGGCACGGTCATTCCGGCCCTGGAGAAACTCAAGCAGGAAGGCGAGGTCGGGCGCAAGAAGATTCAGGAGTACACGCGGTACGCCACGGTGGTCATCTGCGCCATCCAGGCCCTCTTCTGGCTGAAATACATTCAAAGCGCCGACCTCGTCTTTGACGGATACGGTAGCTGGCGGGATAGTTTCTGGCCGACCCTGTCGTTCTGGCTGGTGGGACTGACCGGCATGACGGCGGGCACCGTGTTCCTGATGTGGCTCGGCGAGCAGATCGACGAATACGGCATCGGCAACGGCATTAGTCTGATCATCATGGCGGGCATCGTGGCCCGCATGCCCAACGCCGTCATCTGGGTCGTGCAGAACGCCAGCATCGACGTCGGCGGCGACGCACCGATGGGTCCTGCCAAAATCGTGTTCCTGATCATCGCGTTCGTCGGCGTCGTGGCCGGCTCGATACTGATCACGCAGGGGCAGCGGCGCATCCCGATTCAACAGGCCAAGCAGACGCGCGGCCGGCGCGTGTTCGGCGGCCAGCGGCACTATCTGCCCCTTCGCGTCAATCACGGCGGCGTCATGCCGATCATCTTCGCCAGCAGCTTGATGATCTTTCCCAGCTTGATGATCGACTGGCTGTCCAAGGCGTTTCCCGAATCGGGCTTCCTGCTGATGCTGGCCAGCGAACTGAACCGGTCCAGCTTTCTCTACGCGGTGCTGTTTATCGCCCTTGTGTATTTCTTCGCCTATTTCTGGACGACGGTGGCGTTCCAGCCCAAGGAGATGGCGAATCAGTTGCGCGATTCCGGCAGCTTTATCCCCGGCCTGCGCCCCGGCAAGCGGACCGCCGACTATCTCGAAACGGTCATGACCCGGATCACCTACGTCGGCGCGGGCTTCCTGGCGGCCATCGCGATCATTCCGCAGGTGGTGGCGGCGGCCATGGAGATTCCGATCACGGTCTCGTCGTTCCTCGGTGGAACGGGGTTGCTGATCGTCGTCAGTGTCGGGCTCGATCTGGTGCAGCGAATCGAGGCCAATTTGATCATGCGGAATTACGGCGGGTTCCTCGGTGACTCGAGTGGGGCCCGCATTAAAGGGGCGTACGCGTGAACGTCGTCCTGCTCGGCCCGCCCGGCGCAGGCAAGGGCACGCAAGCAACGAAGATTTCGCGGGAGTTCGGCCTGGTTCACCTGTCGAGCGGCGACATCCTGCGAGCGGAACGCAAGGCGAAGACGGCGCTGGGCAGGCAGGCGCAGGATTACATGGACCGCGGGGCGCTGGTGCCGGACGACCTGATCCTCTCGATGATGATGGATCACATCGCCAGGCCGGACGCGACGAACGGATTCCTGCTGGACGGGTTTCCGCGGACGTTGGCCCAGGCCGAGGGGCTCGATGCCCGCCTGGCCGAGAGCGGACGGCCCCTCGACGTCGTCGTGAACATGGAGGTGGACGACGCCGACGTGACCCGACGGCTGACGGGGCGATGGTCCTGTCCGACGGACGGCCGGATCTATCAAGAAATGTACTCTCCGCCGAAGGCGGCGGGGGTTTGCGACGATTGTGGATCGCGACTGACGCGACGACAGGACGACGAGCCGGAAGTGGTCACCCAGCGGCTGTCGACCTATCACCAGCAGACGAAGCCGCTGGTGGACTATTATTCCCATCGCGGCCTGCTGAAGCGGGTCGATGCGTCGGGCACGGTCGAGGACGTCGGGGCGGCCATGGTGCGGGCGTGTCGCGGATGATGAGGCAGGCGTCAAGACGCGGACACGACGCGATGCGCGGGAGCGGCCTGCGAATGGCGGTCCTGAAGAGTCCTCGGGAGATCGAGTTGATGCGAGCTTCCGGACGGGTGGTTCGCACGGTACTCGACCGGATCGCCGAGCGCATCCGGCCGGGGGTCACGACCGGACAGCTCGGGGCGCTGGCGGACGAGATCATCGACGCGGCGGGCGGCGAGGCGCTGTTTCGCGGCGTCGTGACGACGGGAACGCGATTTCCGTTTCCGTCGTCGATCTGCGCGAGCGTCAATGACGAGGTCGTCCACGGGATACCGGGCGATCGCGTGCTGAACGAAGGCGACATTCTCAGCGTCGACTGCGGCGTGCGGATGCGAGGATATTGCGGCGACGCGGCCACGACCCTGCGGGTCGGACGCGTGTCGGCAGAGGTGCAGCGGCTTTTGGACGTGACGCAGGAGACGCTCGAGTTGGCGATTGGCGAGATTCGCCCCGGGCGGTGCTGGAGCGAATTGGCGGCGGTGATGCAGGCGCACGTGGAGAACGCGGGTTTTTCCGTCGTTCGCGAGTTCGTCGGCCACGGCATCGGCCAGCAGATGCACGAAGAGCCGAAGGTTCCGAATTACGCGGATCAAAAGAGCCGCAAGGGAGATTTTCGGTTGGATCCCGGCCTGGTGATCGCCGTCGAGCCCATGGTGAACATGGGCACGCGCGACGTGAAGGCGGGAGACGCGACGGGTTGGCCGCAAGTGACGCGCGACGGCAAGTGGTCGGCGCATTTCGAGCACACCCTGGCCATCACGGCCATGGGCGTCGATGTGCTGACCGACGGTCGATAGCGGCCCGAAGACGAGAGCGGAGCGTGTGAGATGAAAGTGCGAAGCAGCGTTCGGCGGATCTGCGAGAATTGCAAGCTGGTCAAGCGCAAGGGCGTGGTCCGCGTGATTTGTTCGGCGAACCCGCGACATAAGCAGCGACAGGGATAGGAGTCGGATCGACCCCGACGAGGAGCACGATTGATGCCGCGTATTGCCGGTGTGGACATTCCGAGCGAGAAGCGGGCGGTCATCGCCCTGACCTATATTCACGGGATCGGCCCGACGACGAGCCGCAAGCTCCTCGAGGAGGCGCGGATTTCCGAAGACGTCCGCGCCAAGGACCTGAGCGAGGACGAGATCAGCCGGCTGGCCTCGATCATCGACCGCAACCTGGTGGTCGAGGGACAGCTTCGCCGCAAGGTGACGCAGGACATCGCCCGGTTGAAGGATATTCAGTGCTACCGGGGGATTCGGCACCGCCGGGGGCTGCCGGTTCGCGGCCAGCGGACGCGGACGAACGCGCGAACGCGCAAGGGACCGAAGAAGACCGTCGCCGGCAAGAAGAGCGTCAAGGAACTGCGAAGCTAACGGCGGACGATTAAGGAGCGACAGGCAACGTGGCGAAAACAACCGGCAAGAAACGAACGCGGCGCAACGTGGCGCGGGGCATCGCCCACGTCAAGGCGACATTCAACAACACGCTGATCACGATCACCGACCTCAACGGCGAAGCGCTGTGCTGGCGATCGGCCGGCACGATGGGCTTCAAGGGAACGCGCAAGAGCACGCCGTTCGCCGCCCAGCGGGCCGGGGAGACGGTGGCCAGCGCCGCGCGAAAGTTCGGCATCACGGAGATCGAGGTCCGCGTGAAGGGGCCCGGCAGCGGCCGCGAGTCGGCGATCTCCGGGCTTCAGTCCGGCGGCCTGCGGATACAGTCGATCGAGGACGTGACGCCGCTGCCCCATAACGGATGTCGGCCGCGGCGCCGGCGCCGGGTATAGAGAGTGAGTGACAGAAGAAAGTCCGATGAACGGCCTTCATTTGTTTATTGACAATTCGAACCTGTTTATCGAGGGTCAGCGCGTTGCGCGCGAGTCGAAGAGTTACGATGATCTACTGGTCATGCGTTTCCGGATCAGTTATGGCAAACTACTGGAATATGTTTGCAGGGACCGCACACTCAAAGAGGCGGTGCTCGTCGGATCACGGCCGCCGTCCAACGACGCGCTCTGGGCGCGCCTCAAGGAATTGGGGATTGAGCCGCGCATATTCGATCGAAGCGCGTATAGCAATCGAGAAAAGCGAGTTGACGCCGAATTGACCAATGCAATCAGAGACGCACTGGAAGATCATCCGGAACCGGGAACGATTGCCCTTGTCGCCGGCGATCAAGATTATGTCCCGACTCTGGAGCGATGCATCAAAAAGAAATGGAGTGTGGAGCTCTATTTTTGGCAGCAGGCGTCCAACGAATTGAAACGACTGACGGGCGTTGAGTTCTACGATCTCGGGGACGGCTTTGACGAGATTTGTTTTCTGCGCGCAACGGAATCCGTAGTATGAATATAAACAGGCGATTTTCTTTCAGGTGTCGAATATGGCAAGAGACTTAGGACCGGCCTGCCGCAAGTGTCGCCGCGAGGGCATCAAGCTGATGCTCAAGGGGCTGCGCTGCGAGAGCGCCAAATGCCCCATGGAGAAACCGTCGCGCAATCTGCCCCCGGGCGCCACGCGCGCGTTTCGTCGCGGACAGGGTAGCGAGTATGGCAAGCGGCTGCGCGAGACGCAGAAGCTCAAGCGCTATTACGGCCTTTTCGACAAGCAGTTTCGCCGATACTTCGGCCTGGCCCAGAAAAGCTCGGAAAACACCGGCCGGGCGCTGATGGAGCTTCTTGAACGGCGGCTGGACAACGTCGTCTGCAAGATGGGGTTCGCCCCGTCGCGCAAGTCGGCGCGGATCGCCCTGGCGCACAACCACTTCTTGGTCAACGGGCAGCGGGTGAACAAGCCGGGCTACCTGGTGAAGGCCGGCGACCGAATCACCGTCCGCAAGAGAGAAGCCAGCGAGAAGTGGGTGCGCGGCTCGCTGGAGATGGACGCGACGCGTTCGGTGCAGGCGTGGCTGAAGGTGGAAGGTAATCGCCTCGAAGGCGAGGTCGCGGCTCTGCCGACGCGGGACGACGTTCAGTTCCCGGTTGAAGAGCAGCTTGTGATTGAGTTTTGCAGCCGATGATCATCACGGAGGAAAACCCCCAATCGTTTTCGTCGACGTCGACGGGCGCGCCGGTGACGCGGCCGGCTCCGCGACCCGCGCCGTCGGTCTATCGGACACCCAATCTGCGGGAGGTCAGTGCGATGCGAATCAGGTGGCGAGGTTTGGAGTTGCCGACCCGTGTTCTGCGGGACGAGGTCGCCAGCACCCCGAGGTACGGCCGGTTTTCGATCGAGCCGTTCGAGCGGGGCTTCGGCACGACGGTCGGAAACAGTCTTCGTCGCATCCTTCTCTCCAGTCTGGAGGGCGCCGCCGTCACCCACGTCAGGATCAAGGGCGTCGAGCACGAGTTTTCGACGCTGCCCGGCGTCCTCGAAGACGTGACGGTCATCATTCTCAACGTGAAGTCGCTGATCGTGCGGCTCAACACCGAGGCGCCGAAGACGATGCGCGTCTCGGTCAAGGGACAAAAAGGCAAGTCCGTCGAAGTGCGGGCGTCGGCCATCGTGGCCGACGCGGCGATCGACGTGATCAACCAGGACCAGTTGATCGCGACGCTGACGGACGCCGTGGAGTTTGAAATGGAGATGACGGTCGGCCCGGGGCGGAGCTATGCGACGGCCGACGATCACAAGGTCGAGGGCGAGGACCAGATCATCGGGGTCATCCCGGTGGACTCGGTCTATTCGCCGGTGACTCGCGTCCGTTATCGCGTCGAGGAAACGCGCGTCGGCCAGCGCACCAACTACGATCGCCTGGTGATGGAAATCTGGACCAACGGGACGCTGACGCCGGAGATGGCCCTGGTCGAGGCCGCGAAGATTCTGCGAAAGCACCTCAATCCGTTCGTGCAGTATTTCGAAATGGGAAGCGGACTGGCGGTCGGCGGCAAGGACGCCGATTTTCTCCCGTCCGCCGAGGGCGCGGGGGCGGCCGACGCCGAACTGCTGGGAAGGTCGGTTCTTGATCTGGACCTATCCGTTCGTTCGAGCAACTGCCTGATCTCCGCGAATGTCACGACGATCGGCGACCTGATTCAAATGGACGAGGCGGCGCTGTTGAAGCTGCGGAGCTTCGGCAAGACCTCGCTGCGCGAGATCAAGCGCAAACTGGCGGAGCACGGGTTGACCCTTCGCGGCGACACCGGCGAAGAGGACGACGCCGACGACGACGACGATACCGACGAGGAAATGATCGAGGGCGACAGCTCGCACCACGAGCGGGCGACGGCGGGCACCTTGCCCCGGCTCGATTCATTGATCCCGCCGCCGGCGACGGCGCAGATGCCAGGAACGGTCGGCCCTTCGGATGGGCGCGGGGATTGACACGAAGGACACGCCCAGGGATCCAGGCGGCGGGGCGCGACGGCGCGGGGCGCGGCGCCTGACGAGGTGAAACGACGATGCGACATCTTGTGGCCAAACATCATCTCTCGCGAACACCTTCGCACTTGAAGGCCATGCGCCGCAACATGGCGCAGAGTTTGTTTCAATATGGCCAGATCGAAACGACCGTGGCCAAGGCCAAGGCGGTGCGCCCGTTCGTCGAGCGGCTGATCACCCTGGCCCGGCGAAACACCCTGCACAGTCGTCAGCGGCTGATCGCGCTATTGGGCGATCGGTCCGTCATTTCCAAGGACCAGCAGGAAAAGTACGACGAGATGAGCCGGGCGGCGCAGCGGCGCGTGTTGAAGTCCCGTTCCGGCAGGCGACATCGAACCGGGCAGGTACCCGCGGCCTACAACAAGAAGAAGTTCACCTTCGTCGCCGAATCGGTGGTCCATCGACTGATCAGCGAGGTGGCGCCGCGCTACAAGGACCGGCCCGGCGGCTACACGCGCATCATCCGGCTGGCCAAGCGACGCATCGGCGACAACAGCGATCTGGCGATCCTGCAGCTCGTCGGCGACGAGGAACCCACCGGTCAGCAGAAGCGCAAGACGACGATCGGCAGGCGGCGTCGGGCCGCGAACCGCATTCGCTTCGCCGAATCCGGCGCAAAGAAAAAGGGCCGCCGTGAATCGACGGCCGAATCGAAACCGCCGTCGGCAGACGACGCGGCCCGGGCCACCGACGATGCGCCGGCCGCGACGAACGACGCATCATCCGACAAATGATCGGCCCGCCGAGTCGGGTCGGGCCGAATCCGGAATTCAACGATGACCTCCGCGAATTGCATTTTTTGCAAGGTCGCCAGTGGCGAAATCCCGTCGTTTGGCGTGCTGGATGAAGCCGACGCCGTCGCTTTCCTCGACATTGGGCCGCTGACGCCGGGCCATACGCTGCTTGTGCCCCGGGCGCATTACGAGAGTCTGCTGGACGTTCCGCCCGAGGTGGTGTCGTCGCTGGCGGGATACCTGCCGAAGCTCGGTCGGGCCATCGTCGAGGCGACGGGCGCGACCGGGTTGAATCTGTTGCAAAATACCGGCGACTCGAGCGGCCAGGCCGTGTTCCACCTTCATTTCCACTTGATCCCCCGGCAGGCGGGCGACGGACTGGGCTACCGTTGGAACACGACTCAGTATGACCGCGGCAAGGCCGAGTCGTTACAATCCAGCATTCAAGAGGCCCTGCGTCGGGTGTAGACCGTCGCCGGCCATGACGTCAAACTCCCGATATCGAGTCGAATCGACAACGGACCACGGGGAGCGACCCATCATGGAGCATTTGCGCAACTGCCGACAAGGCAATGGCTACCGCGAGCCCTCGCGGGGGATCCTCGCGAGACGCGGGCCACGCTTCCGGGCGGCGTCAATCGGCGTGGCCGCCATCGGGATGATGTTGTCCGCCAGCGCCGCCGATGGGCAGCAGCCGACCGCCGGCGCGGGCGGCATGGGGGGGTATCGCTGCGAGCGTTCGCGATTGAATTACCTCGATCTGCTGACGCTGGACGACGGAACGATGCGGGTCGGCAAGGCGCTGGAGTGGGGCGATCAGATTTTGTTGTTCGACGGCAGCGGTGCGGCGACGGCGTTTGACGTGGTGAAAGTCGCGGAGCTGGAGTTTCGCCGATTTTACCGCCATCGCCTTCAGCCGAAGCTGCCGGATTTGACGGTGGCGTACGTCGAGCGGCTCCCGCGCGATCCGCACTGGCACGGCCGCGTACGGCTCGACGACGGTCTGCCGCGGGTTGACGACGACGGCGGCGAAGCGACGTGGCATCCAGCCGCGGGCGATCGGGTGACGTTTCGCGTTTTCGTCCTCAATGCGGGAAGCGAGGCATCGCGCGAGGTGGCGGGCGAGGCACGGATCGGCGATGAACTGATCGGCCAGTTCACCGTTCCGGCATTGCTGCCTGGCGCGCGGCACACCGCCGAGGTCGCCTGGCGCTGGAATCCGGCGGCCGGCGGGCTGCGCATCATCGTGGATCCGGAAGGGGCGGCGCCCGATGCCCTCCGGTGGAACAACGAAGCCGTCGAGCCGGTGGACGCCTGGGCGGTGACGGTCGCCGTGGCGCGGGATCGATACGAGGCGTTCGGCCGGCACGCCAACATGGTCGATTCGTTTTGTTTCGAGGACTACGTCCGACACCACGTCGCTTCGTTCAACGCGCTGCTCGCCGCGTCGGTGTATCCGTCGGCGCCGAACGGCGCGCTGGTACGCCTGCGTTGCGATCGAATCGTCGTGGTCGACGACCCTTACGATGCATCGCTTGCGGCCGAGTGGCGGGGGTCCCTGCATCGCGGCGGGAGCATCAGCGGCGTCGCGGAACACGCGGCGCTGATGACGTTCGGCCGATTAGGAGACGACGTCGTGTTTCCCTCCGACGCGCTGAAAATGGACTGGGCGGCCCTGCATGAGGTGGGCCGGCAACTGGGATTGATCGATCCGGCGGTGACAGACACGACGCTCGAGCGGTGCCTGGCCCGCGATCGTTTCGGCCGATACGCCCAGCGGCGCTACGCTTTCAGCAGACCGGACGAGTTCATGTATACGCCGAACGGCCGACGCCTGAGCGAATCAAGCGTCAACTTCCTCAACTACACAAAGGACCGACCGCGGGGCCTGGGCGGCGACTATCTCTATCAGCTTCCAGCTAGGATCACGCTTGAGGTCCTCTCCAATTCGGGTCGTCCGTTGCCGAACGTGCAGATCGACGCTTATCAACTGCAAGGCGACGGAGACTACGCGGGCTACATCGCGGGCGCCGGCCGCGGCGACCCGCTTTACTCGGCACCATCGGATTCCGCCGGACGATTCACCCTTCCGGATCAAGACGCTCCGGCGCACCAGACGCCCAGCGGGTACGCGCTTCGACCCAACCCGTTCGGCAAGATCGCGGTCGACGGCTCGAACGGACTTTTGCTATTCAAGCTGGAATCCGCCGAGAGCGAGTCGTATTTCTTCCTGACGTTGCTCGATGCCCACGAGGCCTTCCTGCAAGGCCATCGCGACGAGTGGGTCGTGGAAATGCGCACGCCGTTTGGCGACGGAGGCGCCCCACCGCCGCCCAACTCCACGGCCATGATCATGCAGGACCGTTCGGAGCCGATGCTGCCGGTCGACGCGACCTGGAGCGTGCCGCCGCGATTTCCCCGTGCGCAGATCGACGAGTTCCGCGTCTATCAGCGAAGTGGCTTTGGCGGCGAGGAGTCCAGGCCGTGGCGGGTGGTGGGAGTCAGCCGTCGGGAGCCGGAGGGCTGGTACCTGAAGCAATGGGTGGACTACTTTCGCGCGTTTCGATCTGACGGCGACTATTCGCCGGATACTTTCGTGGCGGTTTCGACGGTGGACCACGACGGACGCGAGGGCGGGCTCTCCGGTCCCGGCTACCTGGCCTACGACAAAACGGCGGGCAAGCTGGCCATTACGGGGATGGCGGCGTTCATGACCCTCGGCGGCGACGGGCCGTGCCAGATGCTGCGATGGGACGGGATGTTCGGAACGCACCCGTTCGGCGTGCGATCGACGGCGTTTCGCGGATATCGGCCGACCTTCGGGGGCATCGCGGTCGGCGCCGATCGCCGATTGATCGTGACCGATCCCGCCAATCACGTGCTCTGTCTGTATTCGGATCGCGGGGACCTCGAAGCGGTAATCCCCCGACGGCCCTGGTGGCCGGGATACGCCAGCGACGATGACGGAGAGTTCTTCGCGCCGATGGACGTGGCGGTCGACGCGCTGGGGCGCATCTATGTTGCGGACACGGGCAACAACCGCGTGCAGATTCTCGATGCGGCCGGCGGATTCGCGGGCCTGTTGGATGCCAAGTTCGCGTTCGTCGGTCCGCATGCCCTGGGCCTGGCCAACGGGCATCTGTGCGTCACCGATCAGGCAGGCACCCGTTGCCGCGTCTATGACGTGTCGGAGTTCGCGCCGTCGTTCGTGCGTCAGTTGCCGCCGCTGGTCGACGCCGACCGCGGACTGGTGAGCCGCAGCGGCCGCGTCTATATCACGGGGCGACTGGCCGAGGCGATGGATTCGGGGATCATGGTCTTCAGCCCCGACGGGGACGGCGCGATGTACGAAGAGACGCACAACGAAGTCGAGATGGGCAAGGTCTACGATCCGCGCGGGCTGTATTTCTACGTCAACGCGCTGGACGAGGACTACGGTTATTGCCTCAATGCGTTTCCGTTCGACGTGCGCCGCGTCAAAATGAACTAAGGCCGCCGAGAGTTCGGGGGGATCTACGGCGCCGTCAGCAGGCACGCGACGAACGACTCGACGTCGGCGTCGTCCGTGAGTGCGTTGCGGCTCGTGTCGCCGGCGCAGGTCGAGCAGGGGGCCGCGGCGCCGACTAGCACGTTGACCATCTCGACGACGTCGGCGCCGTTCTGCAAACTGTCGCAATTGACGTCGCACGCGTTACACAGGGCCACCACTTCGCCGGTGAGATTCAGCGTCAGGGGCATGCCCGCCGTCGCGCCGGGGATGTCCTCGTCCGAGACGTTGAAGACCACTTGCGTCGAGAACGCGCCGATGGCGGCGGTGTCGAACATCGCCGTAAACGCCTGTCCCGTGCCCGCCGCGAGTCCGGTGAAAGGGGCGGCGTCGGTGTAAAGGGCGGCTGTATCGCCGCCGGTGTTGACGGCGTCGACGTCGAGCGCCGCGGTGAAGCCGGACGTCGTTTCGAGATTGTGAACCATCAATGCCTGCGTCAGAATCGCATTGCCGTCCGTGATCGTGCCGAAGTCGATGGTCAGGATGTCTTGATCCACGGCGTCGCTGAATGACGCTTGGGATGGATCGACGACGCCCAATTCAATGGCGACCATGTCGTCGCCGTCCAGCGAGCCCTGTCCCGCCGCCGCGCCGTCCACGTCGAGATTGTCCATGATGACCGTGCCGCTTCGGGGTCCGGCCGCGTCGAACGGCGGCGCGAGCCCGACGTCGAGGTCCATCGACTGCGGATCGAAATCGAAGGCGTTGTATCGCCCTGAGACGCTCGAGGTGGCGTCGCCTGCCGTCGTGATCTGGTAGTAGGTCGGGGCCTCGCCATCCTTGTGGAGCGCAACCGCCTGTTCCGCGACGGAAACGGCGCCGACGATGACGCGGCCGAGATCGACGTTGACCGAGGACGTGCCGTCGGCCTGCGGGGCGGGCCCGACGTAGAGCGTGCTGTCGTTGGCGCCGCCGCCGAAGACCGACCAGACGAATTCGGGCCGATCGACGTAGGCATTGCGATTGTTGGTGAAAAAGCTCGGGTTCAACGTTGAGGAGTAGGTCACGTGATTGCGCCGGCGCTCGAAATCGTCCGGCGGATCGGTGTAGTTCCAACGCAAGAGCGACTGCAAGTCGCCCATCTGGTTGACGCTCGGGATGCCGTCGACCAGGCCGAGTCCCAAGCTCTGATAGCGCGTGGCGGAGTAAAAGAGATGCCGGGCAACGTCGCCCTTGTCGACGTCGCCGGGAAAGTAGAACGCGCCAAGACTTCGGTGGTTGCCGGTGGTGTCGAAGCTGCCGAAGGGTAGATTGCCGCGGGCATTGTTGATGCCGGGGTCGGCCGGGCGCAGGGCATGCGGATCGCCGAGATTGCCGGTCGAACTGTTGCTGGCCTCGCCGGGCTGGAGGGATTGCGGCCAGACGTGCTCGCGGTTCCAGACGCAGTTGCCGTTTGGACAATTCCACACGCCAGGGACCGAGGCGCGGTTGTAGACTTCGAGGAGATTGGCGGGGTTGTTGGGGTCCTGGTCGGACAGGGCGGCCGAGTCGCGAAAGTTGCCGTAGCTCCGCTGAAGGTGACCGTTGGCCATGATGGCCGAAAGCTGGTCCTTCAGGGTCACGCCGGCGCCGGTGGCGGAGTCGTAATAGCCCGGCGGCGGATCGTATTGCGCGGAGGCGCGATGTCCCGCCGCGAGCAGGACGCAGGCGGCAACGACGGCCGAGCCATGGATTCGAGTTGTCGTGGTACGCATGGGACCCATTATAACGGATTCCCGATGCAAATCGCGGATTTTGGCGCCCGGTCCGTGTGCGGCCCGAAATCGCCCAGAAAGGAGTGAGGATCATGATGGACATTCAGACGCTGACGACGTTTTTCATGTGGTGCACGATCATCGATGGCGGCCTCTTGCTGCTGTGGACGGCGATCTTCGCGCTGGCCCCCGACCTGGTGTATCGCACGCAGCGCACGTGGTTTCCCATCCCCCGGGAGACCTTCAACGTCGCGCTGTACGCGTTCATCGGGGCGTTCAAGATGGCGTTTCTGCTTTTCGTCGTCGTGCCCTACGTGGCGTTGCTCATCGTCGGGTGATTCAGCGAGGCGCCAGCGGTTCCGAGCCGCGCGCGTCAGCAAGCGGGTTTTTCTCCCGGACGTGCGCGACAATCAGAACCCGCTTCCTCACGGGCGCGGCTCGGATCTGGCGGAGTGTCTATTCTCACCCGCCGGTCAGCCAACCGTCTTTCATGGCGTCCGGCCAGTCGGCGCCGAACGGCGACGTCGTCCCGTCTTTCCAGATGACCAGTTCGACCTCCTGGGACTTCGGCGGAGCGCCGGCCTTCGGCCGCACGAAGCAGACCGCGCCGTCCGCGCGCCAATACGGCAGGCATCGTGTCTTGCCCTCGGGGTCGTCGGCGTCGGCGAGGACGGTCGTCGAGCCGGCCGCGAATTCGTAGAGACTCAGCCGCCCCTTGGGGCCCGGCAGCAGGACGCGGCCTTCGTCCGGGCTGATCTCGAAGAGCGGCAGTCCGGGGTCCACCGGCTCGCCGAAGTCGCGGGCGACGACGCGCGTGACGCTGGCCGGCGTCCGCGGATCGAGCGAAAATACCGACCACTGCTGGGGCATGTCGCGGCTCGTCGCCGGCAGCGAGACTTCGACGGAGGCGAACATCAATCGACCGTCTCTGAGCCATTCGACGCCCAGCGCCTGATTGAAGAGCAGGCCGACGCGATCCTGCATCTGCGTCCACTCTTCGAGCAGCTTCCCCTCGGCATCGGCGACGCATACGGTCGTCAGCGAGCCGAGATGAATATTGCTTTCGCTCTCGTGCTCCGGATCGCCGCTGCGAATGAAGGCCAGGTTCCGGCCGTCGGGACTCCACGCAAAGTCGAGGGAGACGTTGGACGCAACGAGCCGTGGCGCGCCGCCGGCGATGGCGACGACATGGAGCGAGAACATGTCCTCCTGATCGACGCCGCCGCCGCGAATCACGCCGACGAAGCGGCCCTGCGGATCGACAAGCGGCTGGCGCAATGAATACAGCGATCGCCAGAGGATTTGTCCGGGTTCGAGGGCGTCGCCGTCGAGGCCGAAGATTTGCAGCGTATGGATGCTGATATCGAGGTCCTGCAAGTCTTTCCATTTGTCCGGTCCGATCTTCTCGCGGATCTGGCCGGCGTCGTGATCGCGCAGATAGAGCAGCGCGGCGGCGGCCGTCTCCGATGATTCGTTGTCGCCCTTGCCGAGGTCGAACGCGTCCCAATCGCCGGTGAATTCCAGAATCCGGCGGTGAACCTCCGCGGCGAATGCCATGATGCCTTCGCGTTCGACCTGCGGCAGGATGCCCGCCAGCGCTTCCCAACTGACTTCCTGGCTGACGTGTACGACGGCGAGGCGCCGGCCGTCCGGCATCCAGTGGCAAAGCGTCGCCGAGCCCTTCAGGCGCGGCTTTTGCACGACGCCGGTCCGATCCACGAAGAACAGGCCGTTGGGCGTGGCGACGGCGGCGCGCGAGCCGTCGGGCGACCAGACAATTCGCTTTTCGGGCAGACAGCCGGTGACGGCGAGTGCGGCAGCGGCGCAGACGGAGAGCAGGAATCGCGGGTTCATGAGGTTTCTCCCAGTTGAGGTTTGGCCAGGGGGGACGTCCAGATGACGGTCGGGCTCGCCTTTCGAGGCGGCGCCGTGATGTAGCGTTTGATCGACCAGAATTCTCCGGTTTCAGAGGGGGCCGGTTGGCCGGACTGCTCCGATTGGGCAAACGTCCGGCGGGCCGAGTCGCCCGGTTGCGTGCGCGTCGCGGACCCGAGCAAGAACGCCATCGCCAGAGCGGCGGCGACGGCAAGGGGGCGCCAGCGAGCCGCTACGACCTTCATGTCGCCGATGCGCAGGGCGCGACTTACTCTCGCGGCATCGAGCTTCTTCAGTCCCGCGGCGCCGCGGCGGGCGCCCACCGCTCGCCGGGCGTCATTCAGCGCCAAGGCGAATCCGTCGCAGGCGGCCGCATCCTTCGGATGATCGTGAAGGTACGCGGCAAGCAGGTCGGCTCCGTCGGCGGACAGTTCACCGAGTTCGCGGTCCATGACGAGTCTTTCGAGCGTTTGCTGATCCATCGAACGATCTCCCGGTTCGGGCGTCACGGTTCGGTCCTGTTCGCCCCGGTCCGCGCCCAGTCGCGCAGCGAGGAGACGGCGCGATGCAATCGCGATCGAACGGTTCCGTCCGGTATCCCCAGCGACGCGGCGATTTCGGCATACGACAGATCCTCGCTCAATCGCAACTCGATCACCTCCCGCAGTTCGGGCGGAAGGGAAGCGATGGCGCGGCGCATCTCTTCGAGCCGCGCGTCTTCCTCGGCGGGCGGCTGCGCCAGATCGCCGAGGGGCTCGGTGCGGCGAAGCCGCACGCGACGATGAAAGCGCCGCGCCACGTTGCGGGCGATTCCCAGGAGCCAGGCCCGCGGCGAATCGGCGCGCGTCAGCGCCGTGTAGCGGCTGGCGGCGACGGCAAACGTATCCTGTAGCAATTCGTCCGCGTCGGCGCCGCTGCCGACCCATCGCTGGAGCCGCCGGTGCACGAGCGGGCCCGCTTCACGGTACAGCCGATCCAGCATGGTCAGTCTTTCGTCCATCACCCGTCCATCCTACTTGTGCCGCGAGGCGGGGAAAAAGTTCCGGCAGACGGGGAAATTCCAGGTGGAAAATTCAGATGCGTCCCCGGCGGGGGTAGAAAGGTGGCCTGAATCGGAGCGCAGGCGTCGGTCAGCGACGTGGTCGGGCGGGATCGTCACTGACCGGATTCGTCGGTGCGGAGCATCTCCCGTGTCCGGCGGATCTTGTCGTCGAGTTCGCGGCCGTTTCCGAAGGATCGCGCCTTTTCGTAGGCGGCCAATGCCGCCTGGTACCGCCCGGCCTTCATGTTTTCGTCGCCTCGGAAGATGAGCGACTTCCGTTCCATCCGGGACATCTTCAGGCGGACTTCAGACCGCATCGGCTCGGGCAATCTGGGCAGCGCTTCCTGGTAGAAGCGCTCGGCTTCGGAAAACTGGTCGCGCTCCGCGGCCCGGTCGCCGTTGCGAGCCATGCGCGCCGCTTCAAAGGCCGGCTGCATTTTTTCCAGTTTCTTCTGGGCCTCGGGCGTCACCAGGTTCCACAGGGAGCTTTTCAGTTTCTTCTCGGCCTCCAACAGCGCGCCTTTTTCGATCAGCGCCCTGGACGCCTCGAAGAGTCCGTACGCCCGGGCAGCCCGCGCCTTGCGCTCGATGTCCTGCGTCGGTTCGAGCTGGTTGGCGCGCAGGTAGCACTCCTCGGCGTCGCCGTAGTCGCGCCGGGCCATCGAATGATCGCCGCGGATGATCCAGTCATTGCGATCCTGGGCGTTTTGCAGGCGCGTCCGCAATTCGCGCGTGGCGCTGCTGACCTGCACGGCCTCAGCCGCCCGGAGCGAGGCAAACGCTTCGAGATAGTCGGATCGGGCCAGGGCCTCGACGGTGCCTTCCAGCGCCTCGCGGTATTTCGCCCGTCGTCGCGTCTCATCCATCTTCGTCTGCAAGCGGTTCGGATCGAGACCCGAGGCGGCGGCCTTTTCGGCGTATTCGTCGAGCTTGAGTTCGACCTTCGGAATCTCCCCGCGGGCCAGCTCCTCGAGTCCTTCGGACGCCAGCCGGTAGGCGTCCTTTCTCAGCCAAATCCTCTGTTGCAGGTCCTCGACTCGCGATGGATCGAGTCCGAGGCGGCGGCAGTTTTTCAGGATGTCTTCCGCGTCGTCGTATCGGTCTTCGCTCAGGGCATTCTGTGCCCGAATCAGGTCGCGCCAAAACGGCACGCGGCTCTGGACGGCGACCAGGCGTGCCCTCGTCACCGGCGCGTTCTGAACCTCCAGGAGCTTCGATTCCGCCAGGTCGAATTCGCCCTGATCGTATGCGGCCCAGGCATCCTGAAACGCGGTCTCGATGGGATGGTGGAAGCCGGGCCCGAAGTTGTAATACCAGAGGTAGCTGCCGCCGGTTGCCGCGGCCCCGGCCATGACCAGAAACGCCAGGGTCCACGCCACGACGTGCGGCGGGCGTTTGCGGTGAACTTCGTGATCCGGCGGCGGTGGCGCGGGTATCGCCGCCACTTTCGCATGATGCGGCGTCAGCGTGCCGACCGGGTGTCGCCGCGCGCTGCGGCGACGCGACACGTTGCGTTGCGTGGCCGCGTCCGGGCGAAGCGCATCGAACTTCTTGGGAAACGCCCACGCCGGATCGACGGCGCGTGGCTGCCTGGAGCGCACCGTGTGCGTGGACGTCGGCAACTGCGGCCGCCGCGACTCATATTCGGCGTCGAGGACCGACGGGCGTTCCGCGCCGACGGAGCCCGGAAGCAGGGGCTTGCGGCGTCGGGCGTCGCTGGAGTCGGGCAGATAGGCGGGCCGCATTCCCTGCCAGCGATCGGGCAGCGCGCGCTGGGAGGCCGTCATCACCGCCAGGTCGTCCAGCAATTCGACGATGCCGGCGTACCGATCGTCCGGATTCTTGGCGATCATGCGGCGGAGGATGGACGACAGCTCCCGGCTCACGAGCGGATTGAGATCGGTGGCGTCGGGCAGGTGCGCCGCCGGATCAAGCTGCCAGGCGACCCATCGACTGACGATCGGATCGTCGCTCGAAAGGGCTGCGGCCAGATGCTTTTCCAGTGCCGGTCGGCCGACGCTTAGCTCGTAAATAACGAGCCCCAGGGCATAGATGTCCACGCGATCGTCGTAGACCTGATCGGCGAGCAATTCGGGGGCGGCGTAGCGCGGCGTGATGACGGGCGGCGGACTCAGATCGCCTTCGTGCGCCGCCGAGGCCAGGTTGGCGATCCTGGCGGTGGACTTGCCCGATACGATGATGTTTCCGGGATTGATGTCTCGATGGACGATCATGTGGGAATGGAGGGTGCGTAGACCCAGGGCCGCGGCCTTCAAAAGGCGCGGCGCCTCGGCGTGTCCGACCTGTCGCTTGCTGATCAGCGATTCGAGCCAGCGGCCGTCGACGTATTCCTCGACGATGAAGAGTCCGACGTCGATTTCGATGAGTTCGTGAATGTTCACGACGTGTCTGGCGTCCGGCGGAATCCGGGCCAGCAACTGGGCTTCGCGTTTGAAATATCCGCAGGCCACGGGGTTGTCGATCAGGCCCGGCGACATCTGCTTGATGGCCACGAGCCGATCGAGCATGGCGTCGCGCGCCTTGTAGACGATGGCGTTGTGGCAGGTGCGGATGCGTTCGAGAATTCGGTACTTGCCCAGGCCGGTCCCGCCCGGCAGACCCGGCAGGAAGGCCTTGCTCTGGGCGACGGAATCCGGCGCGGACAGGTGCCGGGTCTGCCGCATGGGCACGGACGATCGATCCTGTTCAAAATCCGCCATGGTCGGTTCTTGGAGCGCGTTCCCCTCCCGGGCGCGTCATCCCCGCCCCGCAACAGGTCCGGTATCGCATTTCGGGCGCGGCAAGGTGGGACGATGAGCTACCCAGTATATGCCGCAACGCGGCGTGATTCACGCGGCCGAGGTCCGTTTTCTCCGTGTTGGCGACGGCGGCGGCGCGGCCCGTCGCGGGACCTGCGCGGTTCATGGCCGGTCCGCCTGAAAACTCCTAGAATCGTGCTATCGCGATGGTTTTTTCCGGGCCGGCGCCGGATTCGGCGGTCGGAGCTGGGGTCTTTCGATGAGATCATGGATCGTGATATTGATGGTCGCCGGCATTGCGAATGCGCAGGGACCGGCGCCCGCCAAGGTCGAGGTGGCGGCGGCCGAAGAGCGCGTCGTCGCCCCGACGATCCGGCTGGTGGGGACGGTGCGCCCCTGCGTGCGAACGACGGTCGCCTCGGAGATCGGCGGGCTGGTTTCGTCCCTGCCCATTGACGACGGCGATTGCGTGCAGGCGGATCAGGTCATTTGCAAGCTTCGAGCGCTGCCGCACCAACTCGCGCACGAACAGGCCGCGGCCCGGCTGAAGGAACTGACCGCCGTCCTCGACGAACGAGAGGCCGACGAGGAGAAGGCCGCCTTCGAGGCGCGGCGAATGAGCGGCCTGTGGGAATCCGGGCGCTGCACGGAAAAGGAGTTCCGCGACTCGTCCGCCGATCACCGTTCGGCACAGGGCCGGACCCATCAGGCCCGTCATGCGATGGCGGCGCAGGAGTCCGTGGTGGCGGCGCTGGCCGACATGCTGGCCCGAACGGAGATTCGGGCGCCGTTCGCCGGCTACGTCGTCGAGCGATTCACGCAGATCGGTTCGTGGGTGGACGAGGGCGGGCCCGTGGCGGAGCTGGTCGACCTCTCGGTCGCCCGCGTTCGGGTCGACGTTCCGGAGGCGAATATCGCGTTCTGCGCGGCGGGGGAAGAGGCGACTGTCAGCGTCGAGGCCCTGGACGCGTCGTTCGACGGAACGATCTCGCGGCTCATTCCGGCCGCCGATCCACAGGCACGGACATTTCCCGTCGACGTCGATATCCCCAACGAATCCGGCCTGCTGAAGTCGGGCATGTTCGTTCGCGCCGCGTTGCCGTCGGGCCCGAAAGGCACGCGATTGGTGATTCCCAAGAACGCGGTGGTGGTCCGCGGGCCGGATCGGCTTGTCTACGCAGTCCACACGTCGGACTCCGGCGCGATGGCGACGCCGGTACCCGTGCGCGTGATCGCCGAGCTGGCGGGCCGCCTGTCGGATCACGTCGCGGTGGAGGCGCCGGGAATCGCGCCGGGCGATGACGTCGTGGTGCGAGGCAATGAGTATATGTTTGGACCCGGACCGGTCACGATCATCGGCCGCAGCGGACCGATCGGCGCGTTGCATTCGCGTGCCGAAGCCGTCGCCGCCAGTCAGCCCTCCGGATAGCGCAGCGAATTCGCCCCATGCGGCTTGTCGACGCCTTCATCCAAAACCCCGTCAAGGTCGCCGTCTGCGTGATCCTGCTGGTGTTGTTCGGCCTGCTCACCGTGACGCCGCCGTCGATCATGCCGTCGCCGTTTCGCGTGGCGGTGCAATTGACGCCGAACCTCGACGAGCCGGTCGTCAGCGTGTCTACCAGCTGGGAAGGGGCCAGTCCCGAGGAGGTCGAGCGCGAGGTCATCGACCCCCAGGAGGAGATGCTCAAGTCGATCTCCAATCTGCGCAAATTGACGAGCACGTCGTCCCAGGGCGAAGGACAGATCATGCTCGAGTTCGAGGTCGGCACGGATCAGGACATCGCCAAGCAGGACGTCTCCGACGCGCTGCGCCGCGTCAAGTACCAGATTCCGCTCAACGAATTCGACAATCCGACGGTTCGCAGCGGGCGGCCCTTCGGCGAGGAGGCCATCGCCTGGATGATCCTCAGCAGCGACCGGCCGGAGATTTCTGTTCCGCAACTGTTCACGTTCGTTGACGAGGACGTCAAGCCGCTGCTGGAACGGGTCAAGGGCATCTCGTCGGTCGGGATCTTCGGCGGGCGCGAGCGCGAGATTCAAGTGGTCGTCGCCGCAGAGAAGCTGGCGCGAGCCGGCATCACGTTCACGGAGTTTTCGTCGGCGCTTCAGTCGCAGAATACCAACGTATCGGCGGGCAACAGCGCCCAGGGCAAACGCGACATCGTCATTCGCACCATGGGCCAGTTCACGTCGCTTGACGAGATTGCCCTGACGGTCGTCAAGACGGGGCCCGGCGGACCGATCCGCGTGGGCGATCTGGCGGTCGTCGAGGACACCTTCAAGAAGCGCTACGGATTCGTGCGCAGCGAGGGCAAGGAGGTCATTGCCCTGCCGGCCTATCGAGAATCCGGCACCAACGTGATCGAGGTGATGGAAGGTCTGCGGGCGGCCATCGCCAGGGCCAACCGTGAAGTCCTCGAACCGCGGGGCCTGAAGCTCGAACTGACCCAGGTCTATGACGAGACGCAATATATCGCCTCGGCGATCGACCTGGTTCGCGGCAACATCTTTTACGGCGGGCTGATGGCGCTGGCCGTGCTTTTTCTATTCCTGCGCAGCGTCTCAGGCACGACGGTCGTTGCCGTGGCCATTCCGATCTCGGTGATCGGCACGTTTCTCATCGTGCCGCTGGCCGACCGCAACATGAACGTCGTGATGCTCGCAGGTCTGGCGTTCGCCGTCGGCATGGTCGTGGACAATTCAATCGTCGTGCTGGAGAACATCTATCGCCATCGCGAAATGGGAAAGTCCAGGCGGCAGGCGGCATCGGACGGGGCGTCCGAGGTCTGGGGGGCGGTTCTGGCGAACACGCTGACGACCATCGTGGTGTTCCTGCCGATCGTGTTCGTGGAGGAAGAGGCGGGTCAGTTGTTTCGGGACATTGCCATCGCCATCAGCGGGGCCGTGGGACTCTCGCTGATCGTTTCGGTGACGGTGATTCCGTCGCTGTCGTCGCGCATCCTGGCCGAGGCGCGGACGAGCCAGGGGCCCGGGCGGCTGGCGGAGGCGATCGGGGCGGCGGTCGGTTTCGTCAACCGGAAAGTCTGGCGACGCGCGGTCGTGATCGTGGGCCTGACCGGCGTTTCGATCATCGCCAGCTGGTATCTCGCGCCGGAGCCCAGCTATTTGCCGGCGGGAAACCAAAACCTGATCTTCGGGTTCCTCGTCACGCCGCCCGGCTACAACACGAACGAATTCACGCGGATCGCCGAGCAGCTCGAGGGCGGCGACGCCGACGGCGGCACGGTCGGCTTGCATCGATTCTGGGAAGTGGACGAGGGCACGGAGGCGTACGAGGCCCTGTGCCGCGACTGGTCCAATTACGTCGAGTCGACCGTCATTCCCATGAAGCAGGCGCAGTTCGAGGGCCTCCGCGAGGGTATGAAAAATCGCGATTTGAAGGGGGCCGAGCATCGAAAACTCCGCGAGCGCGTGCGCGAAATCGAGCGCGACATCGCGAGCTGGCGCGTGCCCCCGCCGCCGATTGAGAATTTCTTTTACGTCGCGTGGAGCGGCGGGGCGTTCATGGGCTGTTCCAGCAAGAACCCGGAACTGGTGCGCCCGCTGGAAAACGTACTCAACTCGACGGGCTATAACCTGCCGGACGCCTTCGCGATTTTCTTTCAGAACTCCATCTTCAAGTTCGGCTCCGGCAACTCCGTGGACATCGAGATCCGCGGCGACGATCTCGAACAGGTCGTCGGCGCTGCAACGAACATGATGATGGCGTGCAGTGAGCGGTTTGGCCGGCCGGAGGCGAATCCGCCCAACTTCGCCCTGGACCGACGCGAGGATCAGTTCTATCCTGATCGTGTCCGGGCGGGCGAACTGGGGCTCAGCGTCACCGACATCGGCGCGTTCATTCGCGCCTGTGGCGACGGACGCGTGGTCGGCCAATATCGCGAGGCGGGCCTGAGCATCGATCTGGCGATCAAGATGGCGGGCACCGAGGACCCGACGACCGGCCTGAACGCAACCCGCGCCATCGCCCAGACGCCGATCTACGCGCCCACCGGGCAGATCGTTCCCCTGTCGGCGGTCTGCAACGTCTCGTCAACGACCGCGCCGCAGCGGATCGATCACATCGAAACGCAGCGCGCCGTCAAGCTCACCGTGCGTCCGCCGGAGGGAATCTCCCTGCCCGAGGTGATCGACGCGATCGAAAATGACATCGTCGGGGCGATGCGCGGCGAGGGCTATGGGCCCGCCAGGGCGACGATTCCGCCCAGCGTCATCGTGGCCCTGGCGGGCAACGCCGACAAGCTCAAGTCCACCTGGGATTCGCTCAAGTGGCTGCTGGCCCTGTCGTTTCTGGTTGTATATCTATTGATGGCTGGGCTGTTCGAGTCGTTCGCCTACCCGTTCGTGATCATTTTCACCGTGCCGTTCGCGCTGGTCGGCGGGTTCCTCGGGCTGGCGGCGATTCATGAATGGACGTGGCGCGATCCGACCGCGTCCGTTCAGCAGATGGACATGCTGACAATCCTCGGTTTCGTGATTCTGCTCGGCATCGTCGTCAACAACGGCATCCTCATCGTGCATCAATCGCTGAACTTCATCCGCTACGGCGCTTCGCCCGATGACGCCATCGTGCGGTCGGTCCGATCGCGGTTGCGCCCGATCATGATGACGGTGCTCACGACGCTCTCGGGACAGCTCCTGCTCGTCATTCGGCCCGGCTCGGGGGCGGAACTGTACCGCGGCCTCGGCTCGGTGGTGCTGGGCGGGCTGACCGTCTCGACGGTTTTTACGCTGATCGTCGTGCCGGCCATGTTGTCGCTGTTTATCGGGGCCCGGGTCCACCTGAGCAAGTGGCTATTCGGACGTGGGCCGCGCGACCTGACCGAAACGCCGTCGGAAACGGGCGGCTTCGAAGGGATCGAGTCGCCGTATCCCGAACTCGAGCCCGTCCCTACGTCCATTCACTAGGACAGGCATCCTCGGCACTGCGCCGTGGCCCCCCGCTGATCGCCGCGGCGGCGCCGATAACCCTTCGACGGTGGCGCGGCGGCGGACGCCGATCCTCGCGGTCTGAATTCAACTCCAATCCGGTCCGATGAGAGGGGGGGATGAAACTGGACCCATTCAACGAAACGGCGCGGCAGCACCGCCGGCATGAGACGCGGTTCGCCGCTTCGATCGCGGTACACGCCGACCATGCGGATCAATACCGCCTGACCTTTCCCGACGCACAGACGGACCTCGCGGTCGTCGACGTCAGCAAGGGCGGGCTGGGATTGCGATCGGGCGTATTCATGCCCAAGAACCTCCGGTTGATCCTGACGGTCAAAGGCGCCGCCGGAGGGGACGGCGCCTCGGGATCAAAAATGACGATCCGCGCGGTCGTCCGCCGGTGCCAGATGGTCGACCATAAGCCGACCTATCTGGTCGGCATGCAGTTCATTGACGCCGGCGGAGCGGACGAGCGGCGGCTCATCGCGTCGGTGACCGCTCCGCCGCGATGCGTCGGTGCTGAAGCGGCGGCGGAGGCGTTGGCATGATCGAAGCGGCGCCGGACGAACTGCGCGATCAACTGCTGGCGACCGGCATCGTGGACGCCGCGACGCTCGCCAAATATGACGCACAGGCCGCGGAGGAGGACTGCGATCTGGCGGAGGTCTTGCGCCGGCAGCGCGTCGTCTCCGACGCCAATCTCCACGCGTTGCGGTCCATGCGGCTCGGCGCGCCGCTTTGCAGTCTGCCGGACTTCATGCCGCGCCTGCAAAACGCGGAATTGCTCGACGAGGAGCTGACCCGACGTCACAGGATGTTTCCGCTTTTTTCCCTGGACGGGATCATCACGTTGATCATGGAGGACCCGAACGACCTGGCCGGCGTCGACCAGGTCCGACGAATGACCCGCCAGGAAGTGGACGTCTGCGTCGGCAGCCGCGGCGAGATTCAGGGCCTGATCGAACGGGCCTACGGGGCCAGCAAATACCTCGAGGAGTCATCCGTCGCCGAGTCGCTGATGGACGTGGACATCTCCGGCGCCGGGGACGAATCGCGCCCGGTCATTCGCCTCGTCGACGAGTTGATGAACGAGGCGATCCGGCAGAACGCGTCGGATATCCACATCGAGGCGGGCGAGACGGAGCTGCGGATCCGCATTCGCGTCGATGGCGTCCTGCGCGAGGTGGCGGCGCCGCCGCTGGGGCTGCACCGGGCGCTGGTGTCGCGCATCAAGGTGATCTCGCGGCTGAATATCTCCAATACCCGCTCGCCGCAGGACGGCGCCTACCACCACCGCGGCCCCGACGGCGAGGTCATGGTGCGCGTTTCGATTCTGCCGTCGATCTATGGCGAAGCCGTCGTCCTGCGCTTGCTGCGCAACGCCTCGGACTCGATATCCCTTTGCGAGCTGGGCCTTTCGCCCCAGGTGTTCGACCGCGTCAACGGGCTCATTACCAACTCTCACGGGATGATCCTCGTCTCCGGCCCGACCGGGTCGGGCAAATCCACGACGCTCTACGCCGCCCTGAAGGCGCTGATCAGTCCCCAGCGCAACATCGTCGCCATCGAGGATCCCGTCGAGTACCGAACCAGTCGGATCCGCCAGGTTCAGGTCTGCCCGGAAGCGAAGCTCACGTTCGCCGGCGGGCTGCGCTCGATCCTGCGGCAGGACCCGGACGTGATCATGGTGGGCGAAATTCGCGACGGCGAAACCGCGCACATCGCCGTGCAGGCGGCGCTGACGGGGCATTTGCTCCTGAGCACGGTGCACACCAACGATTCGGTCAGCGCGATTGCCCGCCTTCGCGATCTGGGCGTCGCCGAGTATCTGATTTCGTCGTCGCTGCTGGCCGTGCTGGCCCAGCGGTTGTGTCGGAGAATCTGTCCGGACTGCCAGGCGCCGGACAGCCCGCCGGAGTTCCTGGTGCGGGCCACGGGGCTTGATCCGGCGGCGCTGGACTTTCAGCCGATGCGCGGCCGCGGTTGTCGCCGGTGCATCGGTTCCGGGTATCTCGGTCGGCTCGGCGTTTACGAGCTGTTCGAGATCACCGAGGAATACAGCGGAATGATCGTTCGCCTCGCGCCGGTGGAGGAGATTCGCGCGGCGGCGCGGAAGAACGGGATGCGATTCCTCGTCGAAGACGGCGTCGCCAAGGTGCGCCAGGGGTTGACGACGATCGAAGAGGTGGCGCGCGTGGCCGGACGGTGCTAAAACGGCGCGGCGATGACGCGATCCGTGGCGGCCGTTGTTGCGTATCCGAGGGGGTCGGGTCATGGCGAGATTCGTCATTCAATGGGCCAGCCCGAGCGGCAAGACGTCTACGGCGACCGTGGAGGCGGCGACGGAGCGCGCCGCCGTGGCCCTGATCGAATCGCGCGGCGACACGCCGATATCCATCAGGCCGGTCGACTCGGGATCGGACCCGGCGCGCGGGCGCGGGGACAAAACCGCGCCGAAGCGACCGATCCTGGCCTTCAGCCGTCGAAGGGGCCTGCGCCGGGCGCTGCTTGACTTTACGCACCAGTTGGCGGCGGTCGCCGAAAGCGGCATCCCCATCATCGCCGGCCTCAAGGCGGTCGCGGAACAGACGCGGCACCCCGATTTGCGGGCGGCGGTCTGGCGCGTGGCCGGGCGCATCGACGGGGGCCGATCACTGGCCGATGCATTGGCGGGCGAGGATGAATTGTTTCCCCCGATCTACGTGAAGACCGTGGCCGCGGGCGAGGCCGCCGGTCAGGTCCCCGAGGTGCTCCGGTCGCTGGCGGGATATCAGGAACAGGAGGCCGAGACGCGATCGCGCATCAAGTCGGCGCTGTTGTATCCGTCGCTGGTCGTCGTTTCACTCATCCTGGCGACGGTGTTCATGCTGGTCTTCGTGATTCCGCAATTCGCCGACATGTTCTCCAAATTCGACGGGCAGCTTCCGCTTCCGACGCGGATTGTCCTGGCTGTCAGCGAGGCGATCACTCAACATTATTTGATCGTCGTCTGCGGCGTCGCGTGCGCCGTCTACGGGCTGAAGTACCTATTTGGTCTCGCCGGGCCGCGCGCCTGGCTCGACGATCACGTGCTGAGGGTGCCCGTGTTCGGTCAATTGATGGTCGGCGTGTACATGGTTCGCCTGATTGAACTGCTGAATCTCCTGATGGCGGCGGCGCTGCCCATTACCCAGTCGCTCCGGGTGACGGCCGACAGCATGACGAACAAATCGGTGCGCGACGACGTTTATGGGATGCTGCGATCGGTCGAGGGCGGTCGGTCGCTGACGGAGGCGTTCACGCAGACGCGGTGGTTGACGCCGCTGGTCAAGCAAATGCTGGCGATCGGCGAGTATGCGGGCCGTACCGATCAGATTTTCGCCTACCTGCGGCGATATTATGCGGAACAAACGCAGCGCAGCGTCAAGATGTTATCAACCCTGATCGAGCCGGCGATGGTGACCTGCCTCGCCGCGGTCGTTCTTTTCTTTGCGCTGTCGATATTTCTGCCGATGTGGAAGCTGTTGAAGCTGGTCGGCACGGCCTAGCCGACCGGGGTTGGGCCCGTGCCGCATTCGGTTGGGCCGATGAGTGATCCGCCGGCCGGAGATCAGACAATGAAGTCTCTCAATCAGCGTCAGGGCTTTACGCTCATCGAACTCGTCACGGTCATCGTGATCCTCGGAATCCTTTCCGCCGTTGCATTGCCAGTCTACCTGGACTACCGCAACGACGCGAAGATCGCCGCGACGAAGGGCTCGCTGGGCGGCGTCCGCGCGGCCATCGCGAATTATTACGCGTATTCGGCGACCGACGCGGGCGGCGGCGTGCTCACGTTTCCCGCGATCAACGTGTTGACGAGTTTCGGCACCGTCTTGATCGACGGAATGCCCGACAATCCGTTCGACACTGACGCCACGAAAAACAACGTCGAGGCCTCGGCCGCGGCCAAGGGCACGGTCGGCAGCAACGGCGGGTGGGCGTACAACGCCGCGAACGGCCAGTTCTGGGCGAACACGAACACCTCGGGGGTTGGCGAAAACGGCTTCTGATCGCGGTCGTCGTCGTCGTCTTCGTCCGGCGGCCGTCGATCACGGGGGGTTCCGCCATGGGCTGCGTCACGATGAGACGGCGCCGCGGCTTTTCCCTCATCGAGCTGGTGACAGTCATCGTCATTCTATCGGTCATGGCCCTGGCCGCCGCCGGTCCTGCGCTTTCCTCCATGGATTCGCTTCGAACGCGCGCGGCCGCAGCCCGAATGGCGGCGGACATCCGATATGCCCGACGTTTCGCACTGGCCAGCGGATTGAAGACCTGGGTCGTGTTTGACGCCGCCGAAAACTCCTATCAACTGCACGTCGAGGACCGCGACAATCCGGGCAAGGCGGGGCGCCTGCCATTGACGCGACCGCTCGATCAATCCACCGACACGGTCCAATTCGGGACCGGACCGTTCGCCAACGTGTCCATCACGGGCGTTTCGATCGGCTCGGGAAGTGAAATCGAGTTCAGCAGTTTCGGCGAACCCTTCGACGGCGGAGGCACATCGCTTTCCGCGACGGGAACCGTCGCGCTGTCGAATGGCGTCGTGGTAACGATCCATCCAGCCGGCGGCGCGGTCGAGCGATCCGGATGAGTATGATGCGGCGAACCCATCAAGCAACGACCATGATCGAGGTCGCCATGGTGCTGGCGATTCTGGGCATCGCGCTGCCGCCGCTGGTGTCGGCCTTCGCCGAGGCGTCGATGCAGTCGATTCGGCCGATCCGCAGCGCGCAAGCGTCGTTTCTGGCGATCGAGCGGATGGAAGAGGTCGTGGCCCGGCGGTATCGCGGCACCGACGGCTATGCGGCGCTGTCCGTTCCCACGGCGGGGGATTTCCCCGACGAATCGCCGGTTGGCGGTTTCGCGTCGTACGAGCGCACGGTCCGCGTGAACTATGTGGACGGAGACCTCGCGGACGTCGGCAGCGACCAGGGATACAAAAAGGCGTCGGTGACGGTGTCGTGGGACGGCGGCGATGAGCGAGTCGTCATCGAGCGAATTTTCGCGGATTTCAATTGATGGCCAAGCGCCGCACGACATTCCGGCATGACGCCTCGCCCGTGCGGCGCGGCTTTACGCTCGTGGAGCTCGTCGTGGCGATGAGCGTCGGCGTGATCATCAGCGGCGTCGCCGCGGCGATGGTCTGGGACGCGTCCAAGCAGCGATCCGAGGCATCGGCGCGGGCGGAATTGGCTGACGAAGCCGCCGCGGCGCTGGAGCAGATGGTCCGCTATGTTCGCGAGATTCCCCAGGACGAGTGCCCTGGCAATCCGACGCCCTGCCTGCTGGGCAACGCACAGGTCGGCACGGCGAGCCAGACGGAGTTGACCTTCGGCAACACCGGCTTTCGGCTCAGCGGCGACGCGCTCCAGATGACGCTGGACGGCGGGACCAACTGGCACTTGCTCGCCGCCGACGTCAGCGACTTCGCGCTGACGTATTACGACCGATCCGCCAGTGCCCTGGCGGCGTTTCCATTGTCGCCCGGGGACCGCGAGGACATCCGCCGCGTTCACGTCGCGCTGACCCTCGAACGGGCGAACCAGGCGACGACCGTGCGCACCGGCGTGTACCTGAGGAGGTTCATGGATGAGGTTCAAACGGATCCCTAGCGGCGAAAGACTGGAAAGGCGTCCCGGCGCGGCGCTCGTCAGCTTCGTGGCGGCGTTGATCGTTATCGGGTCCATCGTTTTATGGGTCCTCCAGTCAACGGCCACGTCGGCCACGGCGGCGCTGGCGCATTTTCAGAGCACGGGCGCACTTTACGCCGCCGAGAGCGGAATCGAGATGGCGGTCCGCGAATTACTCATTGGCGATAACGATAGTGATGGCGCCGCGGGGACGATATCGAACAACGGAGACGCGAGCGATGATCCCGCGCTGGCGACCGGTGCGTTCATGGTGGAGCAGGTCAGCGCGAGTCCGCCCGTGTATCGGGCGACGGGGCGGCCTGTGGAAGCGGCGCAGCCGTTCAGCGATTTTCGGCGGGTCGTCGAAGCGCGGCTCGAATAGACGCGCCGCCGGCGATCCGGCGGCGGAATCGAGCGGCCGACAAGGGCCAAGGACGCCCTGACGGACAAGGATGTCGGACACCCGAGACATTCTCATACTCCAGGTCAGCTCCGACGAGTTGCAACTCGTCCGCGCGCGGAAGGCGGGCGACCGGGTGGCGCTGTCGGATTCCTGTTCGTTCTGGTCGCGGCGCAAGGGCGAGGACTCCTCTCCGCTCCAGGACACCACGGCGATCGACGCGCTGGTCGGTCAGGTCCGCGATCGCCGTTGGGCGGGCATGCCGCTCCTTTGCACGCTGGACGGATCGGCGGTCACGACGCATTGTTTTCAACTTCCGCCCCTTGACGGCGCGGCGCTGCGCCAGGCGGCGACGCTGAAACTCGGGCAGCAACTGCACTACCCGGCGGCCGAGGCACAGGTCGCGCTGCGGTCGCATGGAATTCACGAGCACAAGGGCGAGAAGGTCGTCCAGGTGCAGGTCACGGCGGCGCGGCAATCCCTCGTGGATGCGGCGATCGCCGTCGCGCATCGGGCCGGCCTGGACCTGATGCGCGTGTGCGGGAGGGCCGACGCGCTGGCCGCGCTGGCGGCTGCCATGCCCGATCGGGACCCGGTGGCGGCGATCCTGCACATGGACGAACGGGCATCGACGTTGATGGTGCTGCGTGGAAGCGAACCGATCGTGATTGCAGACATCCCGATCGCGGCGGGCGACCTGACGACGGCCCTGATGCGCCCGATCATCAACGGCGACGACGTGATCCAGCTCGATGCGCCGCAGGCGGCCGCAATGCGCCACGAAGTCGGCATCCCCGCGGCCGATGAGATGGTCGAATCGCTCGGGGTGACCGGCGATCGACTCCTGCCGCTCCTTGAGCCGGTGTTGCAGAAACTGGCCAAGCAACTGACGCAGTGGATCAGCTTCGCCTCGACCTGCGCCGAGGCCTGCACGATTCAGCGGATCGTACTGGTGGGCGCCGGCGCCCATATCCGGCGCCTCGATGAAGCGCTGGGGGCGCGAATGACCTGGGGCGTCGTGTCCACCAACTGGCTTGACGGACTCATGTCGGCCGCCACGGCGGAACACTGTCAATCCGACTCGGATTTCTCGGCGGCGGTCGGCGCGTTTCTGCACGGGGACTCGGTTCCCGATCTGACGCCGCCTTCGGTTCGACGACGTCGAGCCATCGGCCGCGTGCGGCGCGGCGTCGCATGGTGCGGGCCGGTGATCGCCGCGGGGATCGTCGGACTGGCGATGCTGTTCGATCATCTCGGCGGCGGCGTGCTGCCGGCGATGGCGTCCGGAGAAGCACAGCTTGTCGCATCCAATCAAACGGCGGAGCGCTTCGATCCGCTGACGGCTGAGGCCGCGGTCGTCCGGCGGCTCGAGGGACAGTTCGATCGATTCGGCGGCGACGCTCCACATTGGATCGCGGTCTTCAAGGAGCTATCCTGCCTGCTGCCGCGCGAATTGCAGGCAACGGAAATAACCGCGAATGACACGGCATCCGGATTCGGCCTGACCGTCCGGGGCCGGGTCGTGGGGTTGGAATCCGGCGACGGATTCGACGAGGTCGTGACGCAGACGCTCTTGCTGTTACAGCGCAGCGCGCTGTTTCGCCGCGTGGAGGTCGTGTCGGCGAACCGCCTGGAGCAAACGGATCCCCAGGGCGGGGCCGGCACGCTGGCGGTCGAACTGGAATTGGCGCCCTGTCCGGTCGGGGTCAAGGAGCGCTGGTAGAGCCATGAGCACCGGGGGCAGAAAAATTCGAGCATGGTTGCCGGCCGCGCTGGGCATTCTGTCCGTCGTCGGCGCCGGCGCCTTCGCGACGCTGAGACAATCACGCGCCGCGGACGACATCGCGCGGCTCGACGGCGTCGGTTCCGAGTTGAGCAAGGCGGCGGCACACGTCCAATCGGCGGCGATGTCTCCCGGGGCGGGGCGGGTGATTCGGGCCCGGCGCGAAGTACTGACCACGCGAATGCAGGACGCGATGAAGCCGGGTCTGTATCAGGCGGAACTGGTGAAGGCGGCCCGGGACATCGGGTTAAGCGTGCGCGAGATTCGTCCCGAGGGTCAGCGCCACGCGTCGCCGGGCGAAGTCCGCCAGGACTACCCGGCGTACCGCGTCTCGGTCTTTGGGTCGTATCGGCACATCGCCGAGTTCATGGAATCCTGCAAGACGCTGCGCCTGCCGGCGCGCGTGCGGACTTTTCGCGTATCGGCGCCCACCGGGCAGGAACAGCGCAGCGATCAACTCTCGGCCGACATCACGCTGGAAGCGTTCCAGCCGGACCGGCCGATCAGCGCAGGAGGCGGCGCGTGACCGACGCTCGGCGAAAACGGGTGCTCATGGTTCTGGCGGCCGCCAGCGTCGTGCTGATCTGGCGCATCGTGGCCGTTGTGAACAAGTATGCGCCGGTCGAGGCGACGGCGGCCTCCGCACCACCCGCCCCGACGCAGCCGATCGCGCCCCCATCGGACACGGCCAGGATTCCGACCATGTCACCGGAGGAAACGCGGGCCGTCACGATCGCGCTGGCATCGGTGATGGAGCAGCCATGGGGACGCGATCCATTCTCGATGCAGGCGGCGGGCAAGAAGGCCGATTCGGCGATCAGGACGAAGGCGCCACCGTCGTCCGCCGCCCCAGCGCCGGCATTCGTTCTTCGCGCCGTATCCAGGCGCGATCGTCGCTGGTGCGCGATTTTCGCGGGCAAGATCGTCGGCGTGGGGGACACGGTCGCGGATGAGTTTCAAGTCATCGGGATCGACCAACATTCGCTGACGCTGCTGCGCGGGGGGTGGTCCTACCGTTACGAAATCGGCGTCGAGACGCCCGTGATTGAACAGTTCGGGGAGGGCAGGGCGCCATGAGGCCGCCGCGGCGAACAGGAATGTGCGTCATTTGCGCGGCGCTGTGTGTCATACACGCCGTGAGGGCCGCGGCGCGCGGAGACGACGCGCCGGATCTTTCGGGGGTCTCGTCCGGCATCACCGTACACGCGGCGAAAGGCGACATCACGGACGTTCTCCGGCTGGTGGCGCAGCAGGGCGGTCTGAATCTCGTCATTGGCCCGGAAGTCCGCGGCGAGGTGTCGGTCTATCTGGAAAACGTGGACGTCGAGACGGCCCTGCGTTCGATCGCCGTCAAAAACGGATTCGAGTATTCGCTGGACGACAACGTCATCACCGTGTCGGAATCGCCGACGTCGCGAGACAAGGGCCCTCAAACGCCCCCGCTGGAGACGCGGGTCTTCGAACTGCGATCGCAGGACGCCGAGCGCGTTCGCGAGGCGCTCGAGTTCGCCCTGTCGAAGTTTGGGCGCATGAAAGTGCTCAACGAAAACAGCCAGGCCCGATACGGCGTGCAAATGCTGACCAGTCTCTCGGGCGATTTCGAGGAAAACGCCAACTCGTACAACGCGTCGGCGGCCCAGAACGGGCGCGGCGCCGGGCAGGCCAACGGTCCCTTCGCCCACGACGCCTCGACGGCGATCCCGCCGAAGAACGCTCGCAAGCTCGTCGTGACCGACGTCAAGGAAAACGTCGAGCAGATCGCGGAGCTGATCGCCGATCTGGACACGCTTCCGCCGCAGGTGCTCATCGAGGCCCGCATCGTCGAGATGACCACCGACCTTCAGCGCCGCCTGGGCATCGACTGGAACATCAACGCCCTGGCGAACGGGCCGATCCTCAACTTCACCTGGCCGCTGACGAACCGTGCCGGCTTCGCAAGCGGCTCGCAGATCATGCGCAATCCGAACGGCACGCCGCAGGTCGCGGCCGGCATGGCGCTGGGGGCCATCGATTTCTCCCAGCTCACGGCCCTGTTGCAGGCCAACCAGACCGACAACGCCATTCGCCTCCTCGCCAACCCGCGCCTGCTGGTCTACAACAACCACAGCGCGAGCATACTCGTCGGCGAGCGCTATCCCATCCTCCAGGCGACCATCACCGACTTCGGCACCGTCACCGAGGCGTTCAGCACCTACATCCCGATCGGCGTTCAGCTCGAGGTGACGCCGACGATCATGATGGACGGCACCCTCAGCATGCTCGTCCACCCGGCCACCAGCGCCCTGGGCGACGACGTCATCGGCACCACCGGCCTTCGAGTGGCCCGCATCCGCACGCGCGAACTCGACACGCGCGTCATCATGCAGGACGGCCAGACGATCGTACTCGGCGGGTTGATCAGCGATCGAAAAACGCACACCGTCAGCAAGGTGCCGGGGCTGGGCGACGTGCCGGGGCTCGACCTCCTGTTCCGCCAGGAGAGCCCGCGGTCGGAGCGCGTGGACCTGCTGGTCTTCCTGACGGCCCACGTCGCGTCCGCGTTGGAGTTCGATGATCGCGACCGGGCGATCTATGACATGTACAAACCGCACTTCAAGCACATCGAGCGCGTGCAGGACGTGCCGCTGCACTTTGAGATACCGTCGGAGCAGCACACGCCGCGGCCGATGTTCAGCGATCCTCCCATCTCGGCGGTCGATGGTGAGGACGATGCGACGCAGCGCGGCGAAGAGCCACCGGGCATCCAGCGTCCGCGCAACCAACAGGCCCCGACGAAGCCGGACATCAAGTCCGCCGAAGCGGTCGACGCGTCGATGGATGCGGCCCTTCAGGAGCCGATTGCGACGGCCGTGCCAACATCCGACGCGCCGCCTGTCGAACAGGCGGTGGGCCCCGACGCCGTCACGATCCGTGCCAACGCGAATGAGGACTTGACCCTGCCGACGGCACGGGACGAAGCGTGGATCGAAGCCGCCAGGCGTCGGCTGCGGCGAATCCTGGAGCAGGCCGGCGACCACGGTGCGGCGTCGCGGCATCAAAGTTCGGCTCGAAGGCGGCCGGCCGAAGTGACCATCAATGCCGGCGGGAGTCTCGACGATGAGCGATGAGATTGTCCGCCATCGGGCGAGACGACGAATCATCTTTTGCGGCGTGGCAGGCGGAATCGTCGTGGCGACGGGCGGCTGCCAGTCGATCTTCACGAATCGCGGTGATCCCGCCGCGTCGCCGCCGGTGCAAATCGAGCACGACGACCCGTTGGCGAACATGACGCCGGAAGACCGCGAACGGGCCTATCGGGGCGCTTGGGCCGAGGGCATGGGATTCGTCGAGAAGGAGCAATACGGGCTGGCGCTCGGGGCGTTCGAAAAGGCGCTGCAATTGAACGCCGAAAGCACCGAGGCCATGTTCAACGTCGCCGCCTGTCACGACGCGATCGGCGATCCGGCACGGGCCATCAGCATCTATCGCCGCATCCTACAGTCCGCCCCGGACGACGCTGATTGTTACGCGAACCTTGGAACGAGCTATATCAAGATGTACCACCGGGAGAACAGCCCGGCGTGGCGGCGGATGGCGCGACAGGCGTGGGAACATTCGTTGCAACTGAATCCCGAGCAGCCGGTGGTCAGACGATACCTGGCGCAATCCGAAGCGATGGACTAGGCGACGGGGCGCAACGGCGGGCCCTTGAGGCGTGCGTCGTTCGGTCCGGGTGTCACGGTGAATTCGATGAATTGGACGGAATCGTCTCCATGAAGGTCTTTGACGATATCCTGGCGGAGATTCGCAGGAAGCCCCGGATCCCCGCGCCGTCGCAGGCCGTGACGCGCATCATGGCCATGACCCGCGATCCGGACTGCGACATCGCCAGGGTCGCCGAAGCGATCCAGCGCGACGCGGCCATTACCTCGCGGTTGCTTCGCGAAGCCAACTGCGCCATGTTCGCGGCGGCAAAGAAGACCAGCTCGGTGCGCGACGCCTGCATGCGGCTCGGGCTTGCGCGCATCCGCGCCGTCGTCATGAACCAGCACGTCGTCGGCGGCATGCGCGACGCCTGTCCGCCGGGCTTTCATCCGAATCGCTATTGGCAGGGCGCCCTGGCCACCAGCGTCGCGGCCGGCGACCTCGGTCGGCGCCTCCTGCCGTCGCAAGCCGACGATGCGATAACGGCCGGCCTGCTTTGCGACATCGGCGTCAGTTTGATGGCCTTCGCGATTCCGCCGACGTACGCGAAGGTCCTATCCGAGTACGCGAAGTCCCAGACCGCCTCGATCGACGACATCGAGCGGCGGGTGCTGGGCGTCAGCCACGCGGAGATCGGCGCGGCGATTCTGACCGACTGGCAGCTTGAAGAGCACCTGATCGTCGCCGTTGGTCGTCATCACAACTTGCCGGACGCTCCGTGTCCGGACGACGGGACGGCGCGGTTCGCGCGCATCGTCGCGGCGGCGGCCGTCTGTTCGCGCCTGGCGCTGGCGGGAAGCGACATGGAACACGTCGAATGCCTGTTTCGCCAGTTGGATGGACTGACCCCGAACCCGGATGCCCTGGTGGGCGACGTGCTGGACCAACTGGTGAGCCACATCAAGGAGACTGCCGATTCGCTGGCCGTCGAGCTGGGCGAGACGAATGAACTGGCCGCCAATCTCGCGGACGCCGTACGCGGGATTCCCGATTGCAGCGCCGCCATGTCGACCCGGCCGATGGATTCCCCCGTTATGCGTCAATAGCCCTCGCGTTGCGGGGCCGCGTTTGATCTGTTACCTTGCAACTTGAAAATTGTGACGGATCGTCCTCGCTCAAAGCCGTCGCGGATGGGATCGCGGTTTGTCAAGAAACTATCGCCACGTCGAAATTCGGCAGTGCGCCGATCTCAGCGCCGGAAGGAATCTCGAATGGATGATCGCCGACGGGCGCGGCGGCTACGCCATGGCTTCGATCCACCAGGGTCTGACCCGCAAATATCACGGCCTGCTCGTCGCCGCCATCGAGCCCGTCGAGGGCCGCTTCGTCTTGCTGGCCAAGCTGGAGGCGACGGTTCAGGTCGACGGCCTCGCCTACGAACTGGGAACGAATGATTACGTCGAGGCCGTTCACCCCCAGGGCTATCGACTGTTGGAATCTTTCGCCGCCGCGCCGATTCCGACCTGGCGCTGGCGCGTCGGCTCGGCGTTGATCGAGCAGACGCTTTGCATGCCGCCCGGCGCGAACACGACGTTCGTCCGCTACCGGCTCATCGAGGCAGGCGCTCCGGCGCCGATTTCGATCCGGCCCCTGTGCACCAGCCGGCGCATCGAATCATTGACGCACTATCGGAACATGGGGCCGCCCACGACCGAGGAAGGCGTCCAGCGGTTTGCCATTCATTGGCCGGGACAGCGGCCCGATCTGCATCTGTCCCACAACGGCCGTTTCCGCAATCGACCGGACTGGTACTACCGCTTCGTCCTGACGACCGATGCCCAACGCGGCGAGGATCATTCGCAGGACCTCTTCATGCCCGGCGTGATCAAGGGTACCCTAACGCCGGGGGACCCGACGGGATTCGTCGTGGCGGCGTCGACGGACGCGGTCGCCTGGCAGCGCGCCGGCGACGCCTTCGAGCGAGCCGCTGCCCGGCCGTTGTCGCCGTCGATCCCGGAGACGTCTCAGTTCAACGATCCCCTGCTCGAATCGCTTTCGCGGGCTGCCGAGGCGTTTGTCGTTCGAGGCAGCGACAACGAACCGACCATCGTCGCGGGGTATCCCTGGTTCGGTCAGTGGGGGCGTGACGCCATGATCTCGTTGCCGGGCCTCTGCCTGGTCACGGGACGGTTCGACGACGCGCGGGCGGTACTTCGCACCTTTGCCGGACAGATCGACGGCGGGATGATCCCCAACCGCTGCGGATCGGCGGGGCGTCAGCCCGCCTACAACAGCGCCGACGCTTCGCTCTGGTTCGTTCATGCCGTGGACCGTTATCTCGCGTATGCCGGTGACGCGTCCTCGATGGATGATGAGCTTCTCAATGCGATCTCGACCATTCTGGAGGCGTATGAACGCGGGACGCGATTCGGGATCCGTCTCGATAGTGACGGGCTGTTGTCTTGCGGGCAGGCCGGCTGCGCGGTCACCTGGATGGACGCGATCGTGGACGGAATACCCGTGACGCCGCGGATCGGCAAGCCCGTCGAGATCAACGCCCTGTGGTACAACGCCTTGATGATCGGCGGGGTCCTGGCCGAACAATCGGGGCGGCGCGAGGCCGCACGTCATTGGAAGGGCCTCGCCGAGGCGTCGTGCGGCGCCTTCAACCGGAAGTTCTGGAATGCCTCGGCGCAATGTCTATTCGACGTCGTCGACGATGGCGGTACGCCGGACCGCATGGACGGCACCATTCGCCCCAATCAGCTTTTTTCCATGTCGCTGACCTACCCGGTCCTGGATCGGGCGCGGTTTTCCAGCGTCTTGTCCGTCTGCCGGGATCAGCTTCTGACTCCAATGGGGCTGCGTACATTGTCGCCGGGCGATCCGCGGTTCCAGGGTCGTTACGCCGGCAACGTCGAATCACGCGACTCGGCCTATCACCAGGGGACGGTCTGGCCGTGGCTGTTCGGGCCGTTCATGACCGCGTTCGTTCGCGCCGAGGGCGGCGGCGCCGCATCACGAAAGACCGCGCGATCCGTCCTCGACGCCTTGCTCTCGCATCTGCGCGAGGCCGGGCTGGGCAGCGTCAGCGAAGTCGCCGACGGCGACGCGCCGCACCTTTCCGGCGGCTGTCCCTGGCAGGCGTGGAGCGTGGCTGAACCGCTTCGAGCCCTTTGCGAGGACGTTTATGAGCTTGAACCTCGGCGCCCATCCGGGGCGCGGTCCGGCGCCCCCGCCCGGCGACTCGAGAGCCCGGCGGCGACGTAACGGTCACCACTTGTATTGCACCGTGTAGGTGACGGTCGTCTCGCCGTCCTTCGGGACATTCACGTCGAAGTGAATCGTCCGGGCATCGATCTTTTCGTACTCGTGGCTGGACTTGAGAATCTCCCATCCGGACCATCGGTAGAGATTCTCCTTGATGATGACGCGCTGTTCTGAGTCTTTGTGATTGCGAAGCTGGATGCGGAAGCTCTCCTCGGCCATGCGCCGGGCCGTGTCGACGGTGAAGTTCGACTGGGTGCGCTCACCAACCACGTCGAACGCCTGGCCGACCTTGATGAGCACTTTCTCGTCTTTCGGCGTGTGGTCAATGAGATCTTCGCCGACGAATTCAAGCGTGTCGTCGGCGTCATCCTTCTTATAGACGCGCACCCGGCCGCGCGGCAGCGGCATGCCCATCTGGTTGTCCTCTTCATTCTTGAATCGGACGTACACATCGACCTTCCGATTGGACTGATTGCCGAAGTTTCGATCGAGATGCGGACTGGCGAAAAAGCTCCAGTTCGCCGCCTCCGGCAGACCGTAATAGACGAGGAGCTTTTCGACCTTCACGTCGCGCGCCGTGGGAAAGAGCGTGATCTGCTGCGTCGTGTTGGCGAGGATGTCGGTGCGGCGCGGCAGCGTGTAAAGGTGGTACTCAAAAAACGCCTTTTCCTCGAAGCCCTGCTGGGCGTCCGCGGCGAACGCCATCGCCTCACCGGCGAACCCCCGCATGACGCGCTCGCGCGGGGCGACCCGCTGCACGTCCCCGGCGATGAGCTTGAGCCGGGCGTTCTCGTAGGCCGCGCCGGAGAGATTCATCAGCGTCACCCATGCGCCGATGTCCGCCGTCGTATCCGACGCATTGAGGATCAGGTTGTAGTCGGAGCGCCATGTGATGCCGTTGGTCTGGTAGGTCGTTCGCACGCTGTGCCGGCCCGCCTCCTGCGACTGCACCTTCCACACCAGCGTCGGCCTGGTGATCAGCCCGCCGGGCAGGTCGCCCAGTTTGACCTGCGACGCGCCAGAGCGAAGGATGCGCACGCCGTCGGTCGTCATGAGCACGAGTTGACCGCTGGCCGCCGACAGCAATCGGCCCGTGACCGTTTCTGACGTGTCGCCATGCGTGATGACGGCGGAGATGTCGCGATCGAGGTATTTTTCCAGGATTTTCTCGGGGCTGACGAGATCGAACTGGAAGTTCTGCTCGAGCACCGAGGTGCTGCCGGGTTTTGTCAGGTCAGCGAAGCTGACGGTCGTCGGGTCGATGAATTCCGCGACATTGGTGAATCGCAACTCGTTGACACCCGCGGTCAGTTCAACCTCGCGCACTTCCTTGACCACGCCAAAACCGGGCACCTGCCACTGAAAGGTCGGGTTATACCCCTGCCGTTGTTGGGCGATGAACTGCTGGGGGTCGAAACCGCCGGGATCGGCCGAGGAATACACGGTGACCGACGGACCTTCTGACGGCGCGCCGCGCGACGGCGAATGGGCGCCGACTGTCAAAGCGCCGGCGACGACGATGGACAAGAATGCTCTCGGTGACATGGCGACTCTCCTCGGTGACGTTGTTTTCTCCAGGCGCGCTCATCTTACGCCCTCGCGGAATTGGACGCATGGCGGGGCGGGGCGGTTCCATCTTTCCGCCGGTACGCGGCGCATTCCCCGTGCCAGCCGTTGCCGAGCGTTCTCGGCCCAGGCGGCCGGGCCGGGCGCTTGCCCCCCATGAGGTCGATGCGACAATGGGCGCGGTCCGTCGAGGCGGGCAAGGACGCGACGCCGCCAGGGTGGCGCGGCCTGGACAAGGGCAAGCGATGACACGCCGGGCCGGGAATGAGTGAGCGGAGAGGCGATACATGATCGTGGTGATGAAGGCCGGGAGCACGAAAGAGGATGTCGAGCACGTCGCGCGCCTGGTGCGCGAGCACGGCCTGAAGGACATGCCCATCTTTGGGACCGACCGTACCGTGATCGCGGCGATCGGCGACAAGCGCCAGGTGGACCTGTCGGCCATCGAGAGCGCCCCGATGGTGGAGCGGCTGGTGCCGATTCTCGTCCCGTACAAGGCGGCCAGCCGCGAAGTGAGACCGCACCCGTCGGTGATCACACTGGGGGCCGGCGCGACCATCGGCGGGAAGAAGCTCTGCATCATCGCCGGTCCGTGCAGCGTCGAAAACGAAGCGCAACTGATGATGGTGGCCGAGGCCGTGAAGGCGTCCGGGGCCCATGCCCTGCGCGGCGGAGCGTTCAAGCCGCGGACCAACCCCTATGACTTCAAGGGACTCGGCGAGGAGGGATTGAAGCTCCTGGCCAAGGCCCGGCAGCATACCGGCCTGCCCATCGTCACCGAGGTCATGAGCATCGAACAAATCGGTCTCGTTGCCGAGTATGCCGACGTCCTTCAGATCGGCACGCGCAACATGCACAATTTCAACCTGTTGATGGCCGCCGGAAAGGCGAACAAGCCCGTCCTGCTGAAGCGCGGCTGGAGCGCTTCGCTCAACGAATTCCTGCTCGCCGCCGAGTATCTCATCAACGAGGGCAACGCGAACGTCATTCTTTGCGAGCGGGGCATCCGCACGCACGAGACCTACGTTCGCAATACCCTCGCCCTGGGCATCATTCCGGCGATCAAACATGAATCGCATCTGCCCATCGTCGCCGACCCGTCGCAGGGAACCGGGCACGCCTACATGGTTCCCGCCATGGCGCGGGCCGCCGTGGCCGCCGGGGCCGACGGCCTCCTGATCGAAGTTCACCACGACCCCGAGCACGCGATGACCGACGGGGCGCAGTCCGTCACGCCGGCGGTCTTCTCCCGATTGATGAGTGAGTTGTCCGCGGTGGCGGCCGCGGTCGGGCGAGAGGTGTAGCCCGGTGAGCCGGCCCAACGGACTTCGATTTAAGCTCTAACTATTTGCAGGCGGCCAGGTTACGGCATTTCATCGCCCTGCTTGGATAGGGTCGCCGATCTGAATGCTCCCGGCGACGTCGGCCACTGTCCACCGCGTATTGTAAAACTCCCGGAATTGCCTTCTCTCCAATTCATGGAGCCCATATAATGCAAATGTGCCGCGGGTGACCGCCGATTTTGGGAATAATCGGCGGTCGGCGTGTGTTATATACTGGGGACCAGGGAGTGGTTCTCGGTCCTGCGGCGTGGGGGTACGAATGGATTGGTGAGTGGGACGGAGCCGCCGCGGGCGACCGGGGCTTCGCGTAGAGTACTGTCGTCCCCTGCCGTCTGAGTTTGAAATACGCAAAATTGACATTGCGTTTTGCTGTCTCCGTCGTCGAGCGGCAAAGGAAGGAGTCCGGTAGATGTCCATGAAAAGAAAAGCATCGGGTTTCACATTGATCGAGCTGCTGGTCGTTATCTCGATCATCGCCGTGTTGATCAGCATCCTGCTGCCGGCCCTGTCCAGCGCCGTCCAGACCGCGCGGCGGATACGCGGCCAGGCCAACATGCGCGACGTCGCCCAGACCGCTCAAACCTACGCCAGCGACGACCCGAAGGGCATCCTGGGGCCCGTCCACCCCGAGGCCATCAGATTCATCGGCGACGGCTACGCAGAGTACGGCGGCGGCCCGGGAACGATGCCTTACGGCGGTTGGGGCCAGGAATTCGATCCCCGCACTCGCGCCTTCAACAAGATCATCTACGGACCCCGCGCCATCGTCGCCAATACGGTGCCGGGGGACACCGGCGTCTTTCAGGTATTTCAATGTCCCGGCGAGGACTTCGGCTGGCAGGAATGGCCGGGTTTCAATACTAATCCTCTCGAAACCGAGACTCCCTATTTTAAGGGAAACGGCGCGGCCTTTCGCATGAACAACCTCGCGTTTGAAGACGGCACGTCGGTCGGAATCTACGGCCGAGCAATCAACAAGATCCCTGATCCTGCTCAAACACTGGCATTCATGGAGGCCCGCGTCTATCAGACGCTTTGGACCAACAACGTCTGGGGCATCCTCGATCACGGCGAGTTGACGAGTTGGCACCGCAAGCTCGGCTTTTTCAACGTGGCCTACTCTGACGGACACGGCACGTTCGCCGACTTCGGTGACGACACGTATTATCAGCACGACGTTAGGTACAACGAGACCGATGCCCGCGGGAGCTGGGGCCGTATGGACTGCAATCCCGAGCCACAGATTCTGGATTGATGCTCGTCTTGGCAACGGCGTGGCGGTTCGGGACCCTGATGCCGGCGAGCGCTTGACGTCGTATTGACTGAACTTTGACGGCGCGACGGCGTCGACGGAAAGCGAGATTCGCATGAAACCAAAACAAATTGTGCTCGGGGCCATCATCGTTGCCGGCGTCGTCATCAGCGCCTATCTCTGGACCACGACCGACGTCGGCTCGGCTCAGGGCGACGAAAGCGTCATGAGCAAACCGATGAATTTCACTTGCCCGAGTTGCAACGGTCAATTCACCAAGACCGTTGACCAGGCCCGCGCCGAGCGGCAGGCCAACGACGGCAACGTAATCTGCCCGCATTGCCAGGCCGCCGGCGGCGTGAAGACCGACGCGGTTGTCAATCTCGGCGGCCCGGTTCTGGGCGAGGACGAGGCCCAGGATGCCGAGCCCGACGATGAAGCGCTCAAGGCGACCCCGGCCGGAGCACGCGTCAAGAAAACGGAATAGGCGGACGACCGCCGACAAATTGCGACTCGATCTCACGGGATCCTCCGGGATCCCTTTTCTTTGTGTCTGCCTAGCCGAAGAGTCCAGGCGAGTCCCAGACTCACGGTCTCAATGACCGGGCCATCCAGATTGACAGTGATTTCCGTATCAGTAAAATGTTTTAGCACATGGTCTCTTTCGTCCCACGTCCCCGTTTCAATTCCTTTCCATGCGTCGGCCGGCTCGGTCCTCGTGGCCGCGGAATCCGGATGGCATGCGTTTTCTGGGGCCTGATGCCCGCTGCGCTGCCGGACCTATCCGCCGCCGAGCCCATTCGCTTCGGCTTCCTCTGGCACATGCACCAGCCGATCTATTACCCCTATGAACCACTGACCGTCACCGACGCCAACAACCGCTTTTCATTCAGCGTCGTCGACGTCCACAACCAGCGCTTCGGCCCCTATACCACCTGGCCGCGCGACGCGGTTCAGGCCGGGGTCGGCCTGGCGCACCTCGGGGCGTCGATGAGCGTCAGCGGCTCGCTGATCGAGAATCTCAATGTGCTGGCCGGCGGCGGGGGGATGTGGACCGGATGGACGACGGGTCACAATCAGGGAGCGGGTCTGGCGACGACGCTGGGCAATCCGCGCCTCGATCTGGTCGCGTTCGGGTATCACCATCCGCTTATGCCGCTGCTCGACGATCAGGACATCCGGATGCAGATTCGCCTCCACAGGCATTTGTACGAGCAGACGTGGAATGTCCCCTATCCGCGCGGAATGTTCCCGCCGGAGACGGCGTTTTCGACGCGGATGATCCCGGCGCTGGTTGCCGAGGGGATCGACTGGGTCCTGGCCGACAACATTCACTTCGACCGCGCCTGCGTCGGCTATCCGCATACAAACGCGTCGTGCCTCTTCGCGCCGAATCGGGCGGACCAGCTCAACCCGAATCCTGCGGACGCCGGCGGCGCCTGGGTGCAGTTGGACAATCTCTGGGCGCCGAGCCAGGTCAGCGCTCCGTTCGGCTACCAGCCGCATCACGCGCAGCACGTGGATCCGCAGACCGGCGCCGTCACGAAGATGGTGGTCGTGCCGGCGGCGCGATACGAGGGCAATGAAGACGGCCGCGGGGGATACGGCGCGTTTCTTTACGATCAGGTGATGGACCAGTATCTGGCGCAGAACACCGACGCCGCCCACCCGATGTTCGTCATGCTCCACCATGACGGCGACAATTTCGGCGGCGGCAGCGAGGCCTACTACCACGGCAATTTTCAGAACATGGTCTCCTGGGTGTCGGGCGACCCGGATTACGAGTGCACGACCGCGCAGGATTATCTCGATCGGTTTCCGCCGGAAATCGACGACGTGATCCACGTCGAAGACGGGTCCTGGGCCGGGGCGGACTGCGGCGATCCGGAGTTCAAGAAATGGCTGGGCGATCCCGACGCCTCGAACTGGAGCCCGGACCGCAACAGTTGGGCGGTGCTCACGGCGGCGAAGAACCGTGTTTTCTTCGCCGAGGCCGCCGCCCCCCATGCAAGTCTCCAAAACATCCTCACCGGCGCGGGCAGCAGCACCGAGCGGGCCTGGCATTTTCTCCTTTCGGCCGAAGCGAGCGATCACTGGTACTGGGACGGAAGCTCCGAGCCCTGGGACAGCAACGTCACGCGCGGCTGCAATCAGGCAGTGGTTCACGCCGACGCGGCCATCGTCGGCGAGATGGACCCCGTGCCGCCGACGGTGTTCCTGCCACAGCGCGAGCCGTACAACCCCGGCGGTTTCGAATGGAACAGTACGCCGGAGCCGTCGGACTTCGAAGTATGGACGTACGTGTACGACGTCAGCGGCGTGGTGAGCGTGGCGTTGAAATGGCGCGTCGACGCCGACGGGGAAAACCCACTGGCGTCGATCCATAACGAAACCTATGTCGGCGGGCCGGAAGTCGGCGCGTGGATCAGCATCGCCATGACCGTCACGCCCGAGGGCCCCCGGCCCGCCAACGTTCTCGCCCCGACCTATCGCGCCGATCGCTACGCCGCAACGATCGCCGACCAGAACGATGTCCTGATCGACTATTACGTCGAGGCCGTCGACGGGCAGGGCAACGTCGAGACGAGCCCGATCCAGCATGTATACGTCGGGGCCACGGTGCCCGGCGGAGGCGATGTCGTCGGGCTGATGCCCGATCCCCCGCAGGCGGGACAGCCCGTGCTGATTCAATACGATCCGGCGGGTCGCCCGCTGGCGGACGCGACGGCGCTTTTCCTGCATTACGGATTCGACAATTGGAATCCGGTGATCTCGCCGGATCCGCCGATGCAATGGAACGCCGCCGGTGAAGTCTGGGAAGTATCGGTCTCGGTGCCGGCCGGCGCCGTGCAGTTGGACCTCGTGTTCAACGACGGCGCGGGGCTCTGGGACAACAACGGCGGACAGGATTGGCACGTCGCGGTCGAGAGCGCCGTACCGCAGGATGGTTGGGTGCTCGACGGCGTACTCGACGCGGATGCCACACTCGTGGCACTTAACGGCGGCATGACGCTTCACGCCGGCGTCCGCGGAGCCGCGCTGTACGTCGCCGTGCCCGATGCCGGCGAGGGCCAGGATCACTTCGTGTTCGTCGCCGATCATCCCGGCCCATGGCAGGCCGCGCCATGGGCCAAGGCGGGACAGGCGGCCGGCTGGAGCGCGTTTCTGGCCGACGAAAACGACAACGATTTCGAGGCCTGGTTCGACCTTGGCGGCGGGGTGGCCGTCCAGGCGGCGACGGGCGCCAACGGCGGCGTCCTCGAGGGGACGATCGACCTGGCCGAGCAGTTGGGCAGCGTGCCCGACGAGGTGTGGCTGTCGTTCGCTGCATTCGCTACTGCCGACGGCGGGGGTCTCGTTGCGCCGATTCAGGTCCCGTCCGGCGGCAACGGCGACGGCAACGTCGACGCCGCGGAATATGTTCGATTCGAGACCTTTCTGCGCGGCGACGTGACCGGCGATTGGCGCGTCGACCTGGCGGACGCGCCGGGCTTCGTAGACGTGTTACTCGACATCGATTCGGAAGCGGCGCACGAGCGCGCCGCCGACATGAATGACGCCGACGGCGCCAACGCCGCGGACTTGCCCTCGTTTATCGAAGCGCTTCTGGGCTCGTGACCCGTGGCTCGATCTGCACCGGGCTCCTGCTCTTCGCCGAATCGTAAATCGCCTCGATGATCTTCATGACCCGCAGACCGTCGTACATCGTGACGCATGGTTCCCTTCCGTCGAGGACCGCCTGCGCGAAGTCATCGACGGCCGCCCGGTAGCAGTTCGGCGATTCGGCGGTCTCGACGGGCTCGGCCCACTCGCCGCGGCGCATCCAGGTCTGATAGTTCTCGACCGTTTGCATCGAGCCGTCCACGAGATGCGTCCCTTCGCTGCCGAATGCTTCCACGCGCCCGCCGTAATGATGGAAGCAATAGCTCAGCTCGAGAAGACCGATCGCCCCGCCGGCGAAGGCGAGCCGCGCGGCGCAGAAATCTTCGACGCCGTAATCGAATTGCAGATTGTCGGTTCGCGCATCGACGGACGCGACCGGGCCCGCGCATTGCAGCATGACGTCCAGGGCGTGCGGTCCGAGGTCGATCACCGGCCCGCCGCCGGATAGGTCGCGGTTCAGCCGCCAGTTCGGACCCGGCGGATACCAGAATCCCACCTGAATGCGAAGCAGGTTGAGCTTTCCCAGCCAGCCGGTGGCGATGAGGTGTTGAAGGTGGACGTTGCCGGGGTGGAACCGCTGTTGATGGAGTACGCCGAGAATACGTCGGGCGCGGCGGGCGGCGTCGATCATGTCCTCGACCTCGGCGGACGATGGCGCCAGGGGTTTGTCGGACAGGACGTGCTTGCCGGCGGCGAGGCAGCGCCGGGCCTGTTCGGCGTGCAGATGATTGGGCGTGGCCAGGTAAACGGCCTCGATGCGGTCGTCGGCGAGAAACGCATCGAGGTCGTCGTAGGCATCGGCCGGACCGAATTGCTCCGCGAACTGCCGGGCACGATTGCGGTTGCGCGAACAGAACGCGACCAGCCGCGCGAGGTCGCTTTCGACGATGGCCGGCGCCATCCGCCGCGCCGTCACGCGGCCGCAACCGACGATTCCGATGCCCAGGGCCTTTTCGGCCACGGCGAATCACTCCTCGGGCTTGAGCGCGCGAGACATCAGTTCGCTCAGCGTCGCGATGACTTCCTTGCCCTCGAACAGGACCGAATAGATCGCCTCGGTGATCGGCATCTCGACGCGGTGTCGGCGGGCAAGATGATAAACGCTTCGTGTCGTCGGGATGCCTTCGATGACCGAGGGCGTGGACTTGATGACCTCGCTGACCCGCCGGCCCTGGCCGATCAACTGTCCGGCGGACCGGTTGCGGCCCATGGGCGAGACGCAGGTGGTGACGAGATCGCCGAGCCCCGCCAGCCCGGCAAACGTCTCGCGCCGGGCGCCCATCGCGGCGCCGAGTCGGGTGATCTCGACGAGGCCGCGGGAGAGCAGGGCCGCCTTGGCGTTGTCGCCCGCCTTCAGGCCGTCGACGATGCCGGCGGCGAGGGCGATGACGTTTTTCGTCGCGCCGGCCAGCTCAACGCCGAGCAGGTCCGGATTGGTATAGACGCGAAACCACTGCGAGGAGAAGGTCTCCTGCACCTGTTCGTTGAGCCGGTCGTCGTCGGAGGCGGAGACGACCGTGGCGGGAAGGCAGCGGGCGAGTTCGGCCGCAATGCTCGGGCCGCTCAGCGCCGCAACCGGCCGCGGGCCGGCGCATTCGACGATAATCTCGCTGGGCCGCTTGAGCGTCTCGTTCTCGATGCCCTTGGTGACGCTGACGACCGGGAGATTCGGCGGACAGTCCGGGGCCATCGCATCCCAGACGCTGCGCAGAAACTGGCAGGGCACGGCGGAGATGATCAATTCGGCGCCGGCGAAAACCGCCTTCGGCTCGGCGGTGAACGACACGCGCTGCGGGATGCTCAGCCCGGGCAGGTAGCGGCGGTTCTCGCGAACGGTCTTCAGGGCGGCGACGTGGTCCGGGTCGCGGCCCCACATGCGAACGTGCACGCCGCGATCGGCGAGCATGACGCTACAGACGGTCGCCATCTGGCCGTCGCCGATCATCGCCACCTGATCGAACATGGCTTCATTAGAAGGCGGCCGGCGGCCTCGGGCAAACCGGGCGGGTTCGCGGCGTCCGGCGCGATCGGCGAAACAAAGCCGGGGGTCCTCGAAAGCCGATGATATCGATGACGCGCCGCAAGTCCGTTCGCGCCGATTCGGCCGCGGCGTCGTCCATGTGAGACGCGCTGGATGACGGTCGCCTGCCCGACGCTGAACGAGACGACGCCAGCGCGCTCGTCGCCCGCGCACGACGTCATCGACGCATTGTCGGCGGCGGGGCGAAGCGTGGCGGTATTGGCGGTGCATCACGTTCGCGCCGAGGGGCAGGTGCTGACCGGCGGAGCGGAGAAGTACGTTTGCATGGTCGCCTCGCTTCTGCTGCGACGCGGAGCGCGCGTACACGTCGGCTACAGCGGCGACGACATCTATCAGGACCTGGCGGCGCACGAGGATCGCCGGCGATTGACCGTCGAGCGGCTCGACTGGATCGACCCGGACCTTCGCGGTGACCGGCGGATCGGTCCGCTGACGCTCGCGCTGCGCATGCGCTGGCTGCGCGAGACAGGGGCCGACACGCTGTTCGTCGTGCAGCAGGGGAGCGGGACGACGTATCGGGCGTCGCTGCTCGCCGCGCGCCTGTTGGGTTTGCGAACGGTCTCGTCGATTCGGCAGCCGGCGGCGCCGCTCGAAGAATCGGCGACGCGGCGGCTGTTCGGCGTGATCCCGAGGCCGGGCCTGTGGCGGCGGCGGCAGATTCGGCGGGCGCGGTTTCCCGCCGATTGCTGTGACGCGGTCATCTTCAACAGTCGCCGCGTGGCCGACGAATACGCGGCTCAATACGGGTTCGACGCCGCCCGATCGCGCGTGATTTACAACGGCGAGGTCGTCGGAGCGGCGTCGGCGGGCGTTCGTGGATTCGGCCGGCGGATCGGTACGGCCGGGCGCGTGACCTCGGCGAAGGGCGGGGACATTCTGCTCGACGCGTTCTCGAAAATCGCGGCCGACCATCCCGATGCGTCGCTGCACTATTTCGGCGACGGGCCGCTGGTCGGCGAGCTGCGGTCGCGGGCCGATGCGCGCGGTCTGGGCGGCCGGGTCGTCTTTCACGGATATCAGCGCGACAGAGAGGCGGTCTATCGGGATATCGATTTCTACGTTCAGCCGTCGTTGCGCGAGTCGATGGCCAACACGGTGATCGAGGCCCAGGTTCGCGGGCTGCCGTGCGTGGTGACCGACGTCGGCGGGATGGCCGAGTGCGTGGCGGACGGCCAGACGGGGTGGTTGATCCCGCCGGGCGACGCGGGGGGACTGGCGGATGCGCTTCGCAGGGCATTCGACGCGTGCGATTCGTACGGCGCGATGTCGGCGGCGGCGGGGCAGCGGGCGCGTGGGCTGTTCGAGATGGGGCGCTTCGAGCGCGAAACGCTCGGGGCGATTTTGGGAGAATAGCGAAGAGCGGAGTTGGCGTACGTCGGGACATCGACTCGACTTCCATTCGGGCAATTTGTCGGGTCGATGACCCGACCTACAAATTCTTCTGTTGTCGTGCAAAAAATGATTCGGCGGCCAGCCCGAAAGCCGAGGACGGGCGACTCAAAAACTTTAAGGACGGCGCGCAAAGTTAAACTTGCCTAACAATCCCTAACTTTCCGGGTCGGTTTGTAACGGTTGATGTCTTGGCTCGCATTTCAACTGGAATCTCCGGACGACGTTTTTTGGGAGACTTCGCGGCCGCTACGTCGCGGCCTTCAGTCAGCTTGACCAGTTTCTCTTGAATGGCGCGGCGGCAAGCGGGTTTTCGATCCGCGCGCGCCATGGTGTATAGAACCCACTCCCTGACGGTCGCGGCTCGGTGACGCGCGGTCGCGGCTCGGTGACGCGCGGTCGCGGCGTCTACCAAACGGCATGCCGCGGGGTTGCGGGGTGTTCGCAGTTTTGGGTTTTTGCCTGACTTGCGATTCTCGATGGCTCGCGGGAATCAGCGATCGAACGAATGCGCCGAGGGACAGAGGTCGGCGAGGCGGCAGCGATCGCAGTCGGGTTTGCGGGCGGAGCAGACCTGGCGGCCGTGCCAGATGAGGGCGTGGCCGGCGAAGGTCCACTCCTTTTGCGGCAGCAATTCCATCAGGTCGCGCTCGATCTTGACCGCGTCCTTGTCGTCGCGGGAGCGCCACGACAGGGCCAGTCGGTGCGACAGTCGGCCGACGTGGGTGTCGACGACCACGCCCTCGTTTTTGTGAAACCAGGTGCCAAGGATGACGTTGGCGGTCTTGCGGGCGACGCCGGGGATTCCCAGCAGGTCGTCCATGGTGTCGGGTACGCGGCCGCCGAAGCGCTCGGTGATGACGCGGCCGGCGCCGATGATGCTCCGGGTCTTGTTGCGAAAGAAGCCGGTCGAGCGAATCATCGCCTCGAGTTGAGCGGGGTCGGCGGCGGCGAAGTCGGCGGCGGAGCGGTAACGGCGAAACAGCGCGGGCGTCACCGCGTTGACACGCTCGTCGGTGCACTGGGCCGAGAGGATGGTCGAGACGAGCAGCTCGAGGGCGGACGCGTGCTTCAGGGCGCAGTCGGCGTCGGCGTATTCGGCGTGGAGCATTTTGCAGATTTCGGCGGCGCGGCGGCGACGGGCATCGAGGGGCTCGCGCAGCTTTCTGGCGGCCGGCCTACGCTTCGCTTTTTTCGGTCGCGTCTTACCGGCGGTTTTCATGGTCGTACGATAGCGGGCAGCGGAGATGTCGAAAAGAGCGAAATGCGAAGAGCGAAATGCGAAGAGCGAAGAGCGAAGAGCGAAAGGGGATGGCGGATAGCAACGGGGCGAAGCGCCGGTTTCGTTGCTGGTTTGGCGAGGGGGCCTGCTCGATGCGGGGCGGAGACACTGCTCACAGAGCAGTGGCACGGCGGGAGCACTGCTGAGAGCAGTGGCACAGGGCACCGGTCATGATCGGGTGGGGTCGACCCATTGCGAGGTTCCGTCGGTCCAGACGTTTTTCTTCCAGATGGGCACGTCGGTCTTGACGGCGTCGACGATCCAGCGGCAGGCGTCGAACGCCTCGGCGCGGTGGGCAGACGTCACGACGACGGCGATGGACGCTTCGCCGAGCGGGATGCGCCCGAGGCGGTGGGTCACGACGACGCCGGTCACGCCGAACTTGTCGATCGCTCGGGCTCGAATCGCGCGCATCTGGGCGATGGCCATGTCGTCATACGCCTCGTATTCCAGGGCGACGAGGCGAAGGGGCTCAGCAGGAGCTTCGCCCTCCCGTTTTGATTCGGCGCGGACCGTGCCCTGAAACGTGACGACGGCGCCCGACGCGGGGTCCGCGGGCGACAGCGCCACGGCGTCAATTGGCTCGCGCGTCAGCGTGACGGGCGGATCGTCCATCCCGCCGGAGACCGGGGGGATGACGGCAATTTCGTCGCCGTCGGTCAGCGGGTGGTTCATCGGAACGAACGCCCTGTTGACGGCCAGGCGGACTCCCAGCGCGGCGCCGAGCTTCGGATGGGCCTCGGCGATGCGCCCGGCGAGCTGCCCGACGGTCAGGCCGCCCTCCAGCTCCATGACCTGCGCGTCGCGATCGGCGAGGTCGCGAGCGGGTCCAAAGAATCTGACCGTGATCCGAGCCATGCGTGGATTGTAAGCTTGTCGCGGCCGGGGTCGATGGCCTGTTGTCACTTGTCTTTCGCGTCGAGTTCGAACTGCGGGGCATTGTCTTCGATCCAACGCATCTTATTCCGCATGACGGATAGAAAGGCAAAGCCGTCGAGGCCGGCAAATGTGCCGGTCTTGATGATCGGGGCGACGGCCTGGGCGATGATGGCCTCCTGCATGAGCGGTGGGATGGCCTGTAGCTCGAGTTCGCTCACGACGTTTCGCTCGTCGTAGCCGCGCAGGAAGCGGGTGGCGCGGGCGACGTCGGTGCGGTCCTCCCATTTGTCGAGGGCCTTTCCGCCGGCGATGAACGAGAATTGGAGGCAGCCGTTCGCCAGGTCGACGACGCGCGGTGCGATGCGGGCCGCCGCGAAATCGATCACCGCCACGACGTGCCCCTTGTCGAAGATCATGTTCCCGGGGTGCCAATCGGAATGGACGATCTGTGTGGGCCATTCGGCGAAACCGAGTCGGTTGACGCGGTCGGCCGCCGTGGCGTAGGCGGCGCGGAGGTCGCGCATCAGCGTGGATCGCTGGCTTGCGGACTCGGTGGCATTGGCACGGCGGGCGAGGGAATGTTCCATGCGCGGAAAGGCGTCGAGGACGCCGCGCGAAGCATGATAGTGTCCCGGCGGCGGCTTCCAGTTCGAGCGAAAGTCCTGAATGAGCCGGTGGTAAAGGCCAAGCGTTTTGCCGGATTCGTATGTCGGCAGGAGGCCGCCGTCGTAATTCTGCCCGTCGATGAATTCGAACACTTCGTAGATGGCGTCTTCGATTTTGAGCATCGAGTTGTTGGTTTCGCGGGTTCCGACGAGGTGCGGCAGGGGGAAGCTCTGCTCGGCGAGATAGTTTTGCAGCTCGTGGGAGAAGGCGACCTTGAAGGGGTCATCCTTTCCTCGGGGGCGTCGCTTCAGAAGGAAGCGGCCGCGATTCGAGGTGATCATGACCTTGGGGGCCTGGTGCGAGCCGCGGGGAAATTCGCGAACGTCCGAGACGATGCCCAGATCGTAATGACTCAATACGATCGCCAGTTCGTCCGGAGAGAAAGTGGCCCGCGGCTGTGCCATGCCTGGTATTCTATGACCGATCGCGCGGTTGAGGTACGGCGGTGCGTATTTGACGGCGGCTGAGCTTCGCCCGATAGTGATTCGCTTCGTTGGCGGCAGTGATGCGGAAGACGGCGCATGGGAGAAGGACGCATGACGACGCCGATCATCGGCCTGATCGGGGGCACGGGGCTCGGGCAGGCGCTGGCCCACGAGCTCAGGGGCGAGGCGCACATGCTCGACACGCCGTTCGGGCGGCCGAGCGCGCCGATCGTTCGCGGCCGCTGGGAGGGGGCGGAGATCGCCTTCCTGGCGCGGCACGGCGAGGGGCACACGCTCTGTCCGACGGCGATTCCATACCGCGCCAACATCTACGCGCTGAAATCCATCGGCGTCACGCACATCCTCGCCAGCGGCGCGACGGGAAGTCTTCGCGAGGAGATGCGCCCCAAGGACCTCGTGATCATCGACCAGATCATCGACAGGACCTATCGCCGCGCGGGGTCGTTCTTCGACGTGCCGGGCCTGGCGGCGCACGTCGAGTTTGCGGATCCGTTTTGTCCGGGGCTGCGGAATCTTCTTCTGGATGCGGCCGCGTCGATCGACATGCACGTTCACAACGGCGGCACCTACGTCTGCATGGAAGGGCCGGCGTTTTCCACGGTGGCCGAGAGCCGCCTGCACCGTGCCTGGGGCGGTGACTTGATCGGCATGACCTGCATGCCCGAGGCCAAGCTGGCCCGCGAGGCGGAGGTCTGCTACGCCCTCGTGGCCCTGCCGACGGATTACGATTGCTGGCGGCCCCACGACGCCAAGCTCGATCGCCGCGCGCTACTCAGGGAGATCGTCCATCACCTGGAGGAGGCGACCGCGAATTCGATCCGCCTGCTCCGGGCGGCGGTGAGGATACTCGGCGGGTCAACGCCTTCCGGCTGCACATGCGGCGACGCCCTCGAGCTGGCCATCTGGACGCGGCGCGAACGGGTCAGCCGCCAGACGCTCGATCGATTGGGCGTCATCGTCAGCCGATATTTCCCCAAAGCATGACCGGATCGAACGGCGATTCGCGGCGACGGGGCTCGGACGAGCTGCTTTTGGCGGTCGGCTCGCTGGGATACATCGGTTTCGTGCGCTACGCCTCGGGCACGATTTCCGTGGCGGTCGTCGGCGTGCCCGCCTATCTGGCGGCGAAGTTGGGATGGGGGATTTCAAACTCGATGTACGCGGCGCTGGTGGCGGCTTTCACGCTGCTGGCAGTCTGGATCGCGGGCCGCGCGGACGACATCCTCGGAGAAAAGGACAGCCGGCGGAGCGTGATCGACGAGCTACCGGGCTTCTGGATCGCGCTGATCGCCCTGCCGTGCACGTGGCAGATCGTCACCGGCGCGTTTTTCATCGAGCGCGCCCTGGACATCATGAAGATCTGGCCGGCGTCCTGGATTGAGAAGCGCGTCGCCGGCGGGTGGGGGGTCGTCCTGGACGACGTTGTCGCCGGCCTGTACACGCTGGCGATCCTGCACGCCGCGGCGACATGGCTTCCGGCTCGGATGGGGATCGCGCCGTCGTAGGGTTGGCGCGGGCAAAAAAAAGAAACCCGCCATCGCCGTTGGCATGACGGGCTCTTGTCCGTGGTCCAGTTGTGTCTCCGCCGCAATGCCGGTCGGAGGCGTATTTTTTGAACCCTTGCAAAATAGGTGGGAGGATTTCGAGGCGTCCGGACCTCTCCGTCGCGTCGGAGTTCGCCCAGCAGCGACACTCGAGCAACTCCCGGGGTTCAACCGCATCGGTTCAAAAAATGCGTGCCTCCGTGATCGAACATGGCAGGGACACGACACACAGTGACACCTCATACTTAGCAAGGCGGCGCGGGAAAAGCAACATTTCAGGGGCGCGACGGCTTGAATCCGTGTAGCGGCGTGGGCGGGGAGATGAACGCCCCGACGCTGAGAATCGTTATTGCGCGTCAGCGGCGGACAGATGACACCGAATGGTCGAAGGAAAGCCGAAGTCCGCCTGGGCGATGGGGTCAATGAAATGGGAAGCAACTGATCTCGCCGAGAGTTGCATGCGCCATAACGTGATATTGCATAGAATGTTACATTTCTATGTGGCAATGTTCGGATTTATCCTTTTATTGAGACTGAGTCTCAATATACTTTCTGTCGTTAGGAATGCTGAGCAGGCGTGGTCGTCAGGGCCGGATGATGCGCAGCGTCGGCGAATGCCGTGGGAACCCGGCGATGAACGAACCCGCTTTGTTGGGAGCTTGGATGTCCGCGAAAATTCATCTACAGGGCAGGACGAGGACGGATCGCCATGGCTGCCCGATCAGCCCGTCCGGGCGAACTTGTTTGAGAATAGCCGCGTCATGGCCGCGGGGGCGGCGTGCCAAGCGAGAAAAATCATGTCCGAGACATGGCATCGATCGGAAACGCGGCCGAGGATTCACTTTGATCGAATTGCTGGTCGTCGTGGCGGTCATTTCGGTGCTGGTCGGCATCCTGCTGCCGGCGCTGAGCGCAGCGCGGCAGACGGCGCAGTCGAGCAAGTGTCTGGCCAACATGCATCGATTCGGCATCACTACCACGATGTACCGCGACAAGTCGGATGGACGGTTCTATCCGTTCCGGCTGTCGAGTGCGAACGGCATGGCTTACGTCAACGGCTACGGCCGCCAGAAGCCGCGGTGGCAGTGGTTTCTGGGATTCGAACTCGGCGCGGTCATCAACCCGCCGCGCGATTCGGACGCGCCCTGGGGGGATTCGTTCTCGCGCGAGATGTCGAATGATTATTTCATGTGTCCGTCGCTGACGGGCCCGTTCGCACGGGACATCCGCAACGGCAGCTACGGCTACAACTACCAGTATCTGGGCAATTCGCGCACCGATACCGATCCGATGGAATACGACAACTTCCCGGTATCCGAGAACGCCATCACCTCGCCGGCGCGGACGGTTTTGATCGCCGACAGCCGGGGGGGCGACGTTGATCACGGCAAGCACTCGTACACGCTCGATCCACCCCGGCTGGCGACGGAAAAGAACGCGACGCGCTTCGGCCCCGGCGCCGCCGACGGCTCCATCGCGCATTCGCCCGCCGAGGCACGGCATCGTGGGCAGGCGGCCGTATCGTTCGTGGATGGACATGCGGAGCTGATGGGTCTAACGGAACTGGGTTACGAAATCGGCGACGATGGAGTGATCGTGCCGATCACGAACGGGGCGATCGGCACGCCGGTCAATCAACAGTGGACGGGTCGGGGCGAGGACAACCCGCAACGTCGATAATGCGTTCGGCACGGTCAGTTACCGAGGTAGAAAAACACGCCCCGGAGGTCCTCGGTGGCGCTGATCGCCGTCCGCTGACCGCCCGTTTCACGAAAGGACGTCACCCGAAACTGATAAAACGACGCCGGCTCCAGCGCCGGACCGGCGTAGACGTGCGAGACCGTCGCCGAACCGGTGACCGGGCCGATTTCGTCGGTCCAAACGAGCTGGCCGAATGCATCGAGGACGCGGATTTCATATCCATCTTCGCTGGAGTCGTCGGCCCACTGAAGCGTCGGCGTGGGTGTCGCGATTTCCTCGGGCCCGGCAGCGCCAGGTGAAACGACGGCCAGGGCCTCGGTCACCTTGAACCCCTCGGACAGGACCAGGACGTTGCCGTCGACCGGATCGGGCAGGACGATGCTGACGGTCATGGTTCCGCCGATTGATTGATCGGGGTCGCGCACCAGGTCGTCGTTCTCGAAAGCCGCGAGGACGACGTACTCGCCGTCGGGCACGTTTTCGATGGTGAACGCCCCCTTCACGTCACCTGCGCGCAGCCCCGGCGGCGTCGCGCCGCGGCCGGCGGCTTCGACGAAGGTGCTCTTCACGGCCAGGATCACGCTGGTCGCCGCGCCGCCGGGGGCGTTGACGATCTGGACGTTGCCCGAAACGGTGTTGAGCGGACGATCGGACTGCGAGAGGTCGACGCCGGTTTTCGCCTCTCCGGCTTGAAGCGTGGTCGGCGTCGGGTTGAGCTGCACGCCGGCGGCAAAGCCGCGGACGTCGTAGCTTCCGGCCGGGACGTTGAAGACTACATATTCGCCATTCGAATCGCTGAAGCCGGTGACCGCCTCGACCGTTGCATCGGCGACGACGAGGACGCCGGCGCGCTTGTCCGCCAGGATCGTCCCTGCGATCGAGCCCAATCCCGAGGTGTCGCCGAGCAAGGCCATCAGTTTGACAGTGGTCAGAGAATTCTCGACGACCCATTCCGCCTCTATCTGCACGGCGTTGCTCACGTCGATGGGCAGGGCCGGCCGGATGACGGACGGGAATTCCTGATAGGACATCGCCTGAACGCGCAGGGTGTACGTCCCGCCGACCGGGGTCCCGTTTTCATCCAGCAGGGCCGGCACGTCGATGGAATATGCCCCCTGTTCGTCCGTCACCCCCGTCGTACCGGCGGCCGAGCCGTTGGCATCGACCGCCTGTACACGAGCGCCGGCGATCGGGCCGTCATCCGCCAGATCGAGCACGTGTCCGCGCAGACGCACCGGCGCCGCACAGCGATACTCGCCGGTGGTGAACTGCTGGCAGAGCGCGCCGTCTCCGCAGGCGGGGGCGGCGGGATCGCACATACTGGTGAAGAGGTCGCAGCCGGCCAGCAGGGGCACCACGGCCAGCGCCAGGATCCACCATGGTGTCGCCGCGCATTGTCTCATATTCTGGCGCTCCTGTGCCTGCCACCCATCCGGCGTCACGCTCTGAACTCCACGGATTGAGATCGCCGACGCCTTGTGATTGCGCGTTTTTCAATCATGCAATTCAATCGGCCCGGCGGCACCCGCTGCTCGATGAATCCGCCATCGGCGTCCGATAGGCCTATCGGCCATACGGAATCCGGCGAGCGATATCGACGGCGACGAAAAGGGGCGTCAACGACTTGCCTGCCATAAACGGACGTCAGGATCGACTCTGGGCGAAAGGCGAGTTATGAGGACTTCTTTTGCGCGCCGGTTTCGAAGATCGACTGCGTGCGCAGGATGCGCCATTCGCCGGGAAAAGTGTGATAGGCGTGGACGTGCAGCTCGTTGGCCCGCGTCTCGTAGTCGATGAAGCTGAACGGCTCCAGGCCGTTGGTCGTCCACTGGCTATAGGGGACGTACAGCCCCTTTTGACGGGCATAGCGAACGAGGTCGCGATAGGTCGTGCGGAAAATGTGCTCGGTCATTTCCTCGACCTGGCTGCTGAAGATGTACCGCATGTTGTCGCTGAAGCGATACTGAAAATCGCGCTCGCCGCGGAAGCGAAACTGCGTGACCAAATTGCGGTCGGTGAGCAGGTCGCTGGGGACGGCCGTCAATTCGGTGACCAGGGTGCCGCCGCTCTGCATCGTCACCAGATGGCTGAGTCCGATGATCCAGATTTCCGCCTGGAAATTGCCGTATCGGATTTGCTTGTCCAAGTAAATGTGGAAAAGCTCGGGATGCAGCGCGCGGCGGTAGAGGAAAAAATTAAGATCGGTGCTTCGTTGTTTGGTCAGTCCCAGTTCCAATTGAGAGTCCTTCCGCCACGGGCGAGGTGTCCCCTTTTTTGTCGCTGCGTACGCCGTGTCCGCATGGGTCATTATATCTGGCCGGCGATGGCCGATTCAACGAAATACTGGGGTATTATCGATTCCCCCTGCGCGAGGCGCAACGTCCGCCGCGACGGGATGTTAAATGGCGCGCGAGCCCATCGAGCTGGCGATATTGCGATACACGGTATCCGTAATTCTGGTTGGCTCGTGAGTCACCGGTCAGGTCGGATCGATCCCCGATCCTCGACGCACCGGAGTGACAACCATGGGATTGAACTACAATCTCCCTGCCGGTAGGGGGCGTCGAAACATGCTGTATCAACCGCCATTGCCGCCGATTTACGCCCGCCTGACTGCCGCAGCCCTGGGCGATCGTATCCGCGAACATAAAGCCGCGTTTGGCAAGAGGTTAGTGGTCCTCGGGCATCACTATCAGCAGGACGACGTGATCGAGTACGCGGATTTCACAGGCGACAGCTTCAAGCTCTCTCTGATCGCGGCACAACAGCGCGACGCGGAGTTCGTCGTCTTCTGCGGCGTGCACTTCATGGCTGAATCAGCGGACATCCTCACCGACGACCGCGTGCAGGTGATCCTGCCCGATTTGACCGCCGGGTGCAGCATGGCCGACATGGCCGGGATTGAACAGCTCGAGGACGCCTGGGAGGATCTGCATTCTGAATGCGACGCGACGATCGTGCCGATCACCTACGTCAATTCCTCGGCGGCGGTCAAGGCGTTCGTCGGGCGAAACGGCGGGGCATGCTGCACGAGCTCCAACGCCCGACAGGTGCTTGAGTGGGCGCTGGACGGCGAGCAGCCGGCCGTGGCGACCGGGCGACGGAAGATTCTTTTCCTTCCGGACCAGCACCTGGGCCGCAACACGGCCTTCGGCATGGGCTGGCCGCTGGCGGCGATGGCAGTCTTCGACCCGAAGGAGCCCGTCGGGGGGATCACGCCGGCGGCGTTGGGCGACGCGACGGTGCTGCTTTGGAAGGGCCATTGCAGCGTGCACCAATTGTTCACGGCCAAACAGGTCGATGAGATTCGCGCGATCGATCCGGAGTTTCGCGTCGTCGTCCATCCGGAATGCGACTGGTCGGTGGTGCAGAAGGCCGATTTGGCCGGCAGTACGGAGTTCATCATTCGCACCATCGAGGAGTCCCCGCGCGGCAGCAAATGGGCAGTGGGGACGGAGGTGCATCTGGTGCACCGGCTGGCGAAGCGCTTCGAGGGGGAAAAGACGATCCGCCTGCTGGCCGGGATACAATGTCTGTGTACGACGATGTACCGTATCGATCCGAAGCATCTTGCCTGGTCGCTGGACGAGCTGGCTGCCGGGCGGGTGCCGAACCGCATCCGCGTCGATCCCGAAACGAAGGCCGACGCCCGGATTGCGCTCGACCGGATGCTGTCTCTCGTCGGCGATGGCGCGGCCAAAGTGGCGGTGGATTGAATTCCCAATGCGGAATGCGGAGCGGCGGCCCCGGCCATAGCGGGGCAGTTGTCCTGGCTCTATTTGTTCAGCGACCAACGACAGCCGATGCCCGTTCTTCACTTGAAAGGAGCGACAGGTCATGTGGAACGACATTGACGGCATGGTGAGCGCCTATGAGCGCGGTCGGTTGACGCGGCGGGAACTGGTGGCGGGGCTCGGCGTCTTCCTGGCGTCCATGGCGGGGGCGCCGCGAGTTGCGGCCGGCAAGGAAACCGATGCGGCGGGAAGCACGTTCACGGCGACGGAGCTGAACCACGTCGCGCTGGACGTCACCGACGTCGGTCGGTCGCGCGACTGGTACATCAAGCATCTGGGCCTGACGGTTCGCAGCGATGGCGAGCGGAGTTGTTTTCTGAACTGCGGCGATCATTTCGTCGCGCTGTTTCGCGCGGATGAGCCGGGATTGAATCACTATTGTTATACGATCAAGGGCTACGATCCGGCGCGGGCGGTCAAGGCGCTGGAGGGCGCGGGACTGTCTCCGCGGCGCACGGACGACCGCGTGTACTTCGAGGACCCGGACGGGATCACCGTGCAGGTGTCGGCGCGGAATCGGCGCGAGGGCCGGTGACGGCGCTGCGCGGCGCAGCGAAGAATGACCGGATTGAAGGCCCCAGGAAATTTCCCTGGGCTTTCGTTGGAGCGCGGAACATTTGCCGTCGGGTTTGATTATCTCAATTTGGTCGTCGCCAGGGCGAGGGCGGCGAAGAGGGCGGCGAGGAGCCAGAAGCGGGTGACGACCTGGGTTTCGGTCCAGCCGCGGAGGTGAAAGTGATGGTGGATCGGAGCCACACGGAAGATGCGCTTGCCGCCGGTGAATTTGAAGTAGCCGACTTGCAATAGCACCGAGATGGCCTCCATGACGAAGACCCCGCCGACGATGAATAGCAGAATCTCCTGTCGGATGACGACGGCGACGAAGCCGATGAGTCCGCCGAGCGGCAACGAGCCGGTGTCTCCCATGAAGACCTGGGCGGGATGGCAGTTGTACCAGAGGAATCCGAGACAGGCGCCCATCATGGCGCCGCAGACCACCGATAATTCACCCGCTTCGGGAATGTGCGGATACAACAAATAGGCGGCGAGGCGTTGGTCGCCAACGGCGTAGGCGAGGAGCATGAAGACGAAACAGCACAGCGCGATGCAGCCGGCGGCCAGTCCGTCCATGCCGTCGGTGAGGTTGACGGCGTTGGACGTGCCGGTGATGACCAGGGCCGTGATGACGTAGAAGAGCGGCAGCGACAGGAGAATGCCGTAGGCCTGCTCACCCTTGAAGAACGGCAGCGTCAGGATCCGGTAGTGCTGGACCTCGTATCCGGCGAAGACGGCGTCGCCGCGTTTCCAGATGAAGATGCCGAGGATGACGCCGAGGGCGAATTGAAAAAGGATCTTCTGGTAGAATTTCAGGCCGTCGCGCGAGCCGGTTGTCCCCTTGTCAGTGAGCTTGAGCCAGTCGTCCCAGAAGCCGACGGCCGTAAGCCACAGCATGCAGAACAGGGCCATGTGGATGTAAAAGACCTTGAGATTCGCCAGCAGCAGGACCGACGCCGTGACGCCGAAGAGGATGAGGATGCCGCCCATCGTAGGAATGTTGGCTTTGTGCTGGGTCAGCTCGTTGAGGCCCTTGTGGTCGAAATCCGGAATATCGCCGAGGCGCAAGTGAATGAGCTTGCGGATCACGCGGGGGCCAAGCAGGACCACGACGAGGAATGAAATCAGAATGGCGATCGTCGCCCGAAAGAGCGGGTTTTCGTAGCCATAGTGGCCCTGGATCAATCGCTGGAGGAGAAGGTAAATCACGGCTTGCCCATTCTATCGGTCCGGTGCGGCAACGATCATCATGCTCCGGCCGCCGGGGCGAGACGCGACGGTTTGCGGGACGCGGCCTGCCGGCGAAGGACCTCGACGAGGCGCTCCAGGCGCACCGCCCGCGAGGCCTTGATGAGGACGGTGTCGGTCGGCGTCAGCAGGTCGCCGATCTTTTCGGCGAGCGCTTCGTAGGTTGGAAAGGCGTAGATTCGCTTGGCCGTTCCCGCCGTGGCGATGGCGCCGTCGCGGATGAGGGGGGCGTGGCTGCCGACGGCGATGATGACGCCGACCGTGCTGCGGCCCGCGTCCCTGCCGATCTGCAAGTGGCACTCGTCGGCGTGGTCGCCGAGTTCGCGCATGTCGCCGAGGATCACGACGCGTCGGCCGCTTGCCGGCATTTCGTCGATGACCGCCAGCGCCGTTCGCACGCTGGATGGATTGGCGTTGTAGGCGTCGTTGATCAAGGTCAGTTCGCCGAAGCGTTCGCGTTGAAGCCGCATGGGCGGGAGTTTGACCTTGCTCAGGCCTCGGGCGATCTCCTCGGGCGCGAGGCGAAATCGGTTGGCGATGGCGACCGCCGCGAGGGCGTTGGCCACGTTATGTCGACCGAGGACCGACAGGGAATAGGGCCATCGCCCGTTGACCTTGAATTGATAGCCGGTCGACGTGGCGACGAGGTCGGTGGCGCGCAAATCGGCGGCGTCAGAGAATCCGAAGGTCATCATCGCGACGGATTCGCGGGTTTTCGAGGGTGCATGTTCGGCGGCGGCGTGATGGACGGCGACGAATCCCCGGCCCTGGAGGCAGGTCAAGATCGAGAACTCTTCCCGCGCGACGCCGGCGAGGTCGCCGAGGAATTCGAGGTGCTCCTGGCCGATGCTGGTGACGACGACCATGTCCGGGTTGGCCAGGCGTCCCAGGGCCGCGACCTCGCCGGGATGATTGGTGCCGATCTCCACGACGACGAATTCGTCGGCGGGCTCGACGTCGAGCAGCGTAAGCGGAACTCCGACGGCGTTGTTGAAGCTGGCTCTGGCCGCGCGGCCGCGCCGGGCCGCGCCGAGAATGCAACCGATCATGTCTTTGGTCGTCGTCTTGCCGTTGCTGCCGACGACGGCGATAACCTGTGCGGCGAACTGCCGGCGATACCAACCGGCGAGCCGACCGAGGGCGACGAGCGTGTCGGGCACGAGAATGAGCCGGCCGGCGCGGTGGAATCGCTGGGGAACAGACTCCATCCGGCTGACCACGGCGGCGACGGCGCCGCTTTCCAGCGCCTGCTCGACGAAGTCGTGGCCGTCGAATTGTTCACCGGGCAGGGCGAAGAACAGGCATTCCTTGGGAAGCACCCGGCTGTCGGTGGCCACGGCCGTGATTCGCGGGATTTGCAATTCGCCGTATAGGCGTCCGCCGATGGCGCTGATCGTCTCGGGCAGGGTCAGCGGGCGCAAGGGACACCGGCCTTTCGTCGCGCCAGGGCGTCGGCGGCGACCTCCACGTCGTCAAAATGAATCCGCTCGTCGCCGAGGATCTGATAATCCTCGTGGCCCTTGCCGGCGATGACGAGGACGTCGCCGGGCTGCAGCGAGTCGATGGCGGTTCGAATCGCGCGGGCGCGATCGACGATGGTCTGGCCGCGCGGGTTGTCCGCGGGGGAGATGCCGCGCTGCACGTCGGCGATGATGGCGAGCGGGTCCTCGGTCCGCGGGTTGTCGCTGGTGATGACGAAGCGGTCTGCGCCCTGGGCGACGGCGCGTGCCATCCTGGGGCGCTTGGTTCGGTCCCGATCGCCGCCGCAACCGAACACGCACCACAATCGGCCGTGGACCAGCGGGCGCACGGCGGCGAGCACGTTGCGCAGGGCGTCGTCGGTATGAGCGTAATCGACGAAGACGTCGAACTCGCCGGTGGGGGTCGGGAGGCGCTGGAGTCGGCCGGGGACCCAAGCGAGGAATTCGATCCCGTGCGAGACGGCGCCGAGCTCGATGCCGAGCGACAGGGCGGCGGCGGCGGCGGCCAGACAATTCGACACGTTGTGCCGGCCGACCAGCGGCGTCTTTACGTCAAGCGTCCGTCCCTCATGACTCAAGGCGAACCGAGTCCCGGACCGATCGGCGTCAAGGATGCGGCCCGAGACGTCGGCGTCGTCACGGAGGCCAAACGTCAGGACCCGGCAGCGGGCATCGGCGACGATCTTCGCGGAAGCGGGATCGTCGGCATTGATGACGGCGGCTGCGGCGGCGTCGAGCCGATCGAAGAGGCGTTTCTTGGCGCGAAGATAGGTTTCGGCATCGCCGTGATAGTCGAGATGGTCCTGCGTGAGATTCGTGAACACGGCGGCGGCGAATCGTATGCCGTCGGTCCGCGCCTGGGCCAGACTGTGGGACGACACCTCGATCACCGCCTGTCGGGCGCCGGCCCGATGGGCCTCGACGAGGTGCCGGGCCAGCTCGATCGGGTCCGGCGTGGTGAGGACCGACTTGAGCTTTCTGGCGACCAGATCGTATTCGATCGTCCCCAGCAGCGCCGTCTTCGAGCCGGCTGTGTCCAGGATGGCGCGGAGAAGAAAGGCGATGGTGCTTTTGCCGTTCGTTCCCGTGATGCCGGTGACGGTTAACTCGCCGGTTCGCTGAACTCGCTCGAGGCCGAAAAACGTTGCGGCGAGGCGGGCGAGGGCGGCCCGTGCATCGGGCACCCTTATCAAGGGGATGGCGCACGGCGCCCGGGGCCCGGACTGGGCCACGACGGCGACGGCGCCATTGGCGACCGCCTCGTCGATGAACCGGGAGCCGTCGGACTGGATGCCGGGAATCGCCACGAACAGGGCCCCGGCAGTGACGTGTCGCGAGTCCGCGGTGACGTCGGCCACCGGCAGGGATCGAACCGACGTCGGGACGCTGGTCATGCCCAGGGCGTCGATCAACAACCGGGAAAGTCCCACGAGTCCTCCTTGCTTGCGACTGCATCGGCTTGGCGCCGACGCCGACTGCTCCATCGTCGGTCCCGCCGGGGTGTTTCAATTCTGGGCGTCAGTTTGCGAGAGGCGACGGCGAAAAGCAAGAATCGGCGCGGGGCGGCATCAATCGAGGGGCGGATCGGCCAGGGCGGCGGTCATCGATCCGCGCGGCCTGTCCGGCGGCACCTGTAAATAGGCCAGGCCGTGACTGAGAATCTGACGGACGACCGGCGCGGCGACGGTTCCGCCGTAATAGCCCAGACTCTTCTTCGGCCGCGTGACCGAGACGAGGACGACCAATTGGGGATCGCGGACCGGAGCGCCGGCGATGAACGAACTGACGTAGGCGTCCTTTTCAAAACCACCGCCGCCGCGCCGCGCAATCTGGGCGGTTCCAGACTTGCCGAAGACGTAATAGCCGTCCAGGCGGGACTTCTGGCCGGTCCCCTGCTCGACGGCGCGGCACAACAGGTCCTTCCTCATCACGTCGGCGACTTCCTGCGAGACGGCGCGCCCCTCGTCCGGTGGATTGGAGAAATCGCTGACGACGCGGCCATCGGAGGTCATCACGGCACGGATGACGTGCGGCTGCACGAGCAAGCCCCCGTTGGCAAAGGCGCAGAACGCGCGGGCGAGCTGAATCGGAGTGACGGCAATTTCCTGGCCGATGGGGATGCTCGTCGTGGTAAACGGTCCCCAGCGGACAAAGGGCTGCACGATGCCGGCGCCCTCGCCTTCGAGGTCGATGCCCGTGGGACTGCCGAAGCCGAAGGAGCGGACGCAGTCGTAGAGCCGGCGATTGCCGAGTCGCTTGCCGAGCTTGGCCATGCCGACGTTGCTGGACTTGATGATGACCTCGTCGAAGCGCAGCAGTCCGTATGGATGATGGTCATGAAGAACTCGGGCGCCGTCCTGCCAGGCGCCCTGCTCGCAGTCGAAGATCTCGCCGAGCCGCACGGCGCCGTCGGTCAGCGCGGCGGCTGCGACGAAGGGCTTGAAGGTGCTTCCTGGCTCATAGGGGTCGGTGATGACCCGGTTGCGATACAGGGTGGGAGCGGCGTCGCGATAATGATTCAGGTCGAACACCGGCGCGTTGGCCATCGCCAGAATAGCCCCGGACGACGGGTGCATGACCACGGCGACGGCGCTTTCGGCGGAGAATTGCTCCAGGCACTCGGCCAGGGCGCGCTCGGCGTTGGCCTGTATCTCGGCGTCGATCGTGAGCACGACGTGGTAACCGTCGCGCGGCGGGCGATAGCCGCCCTGGGCGAGCCAGAACGCCTTGCGCCCCGCGTCGCGCACGATGGTCTTGACGCCGTCCTGCCCGCGAAGCCAGGACTCGCATTGATGCTCGATGCCGCTGACGCCGACGCCGTCGGGCGACACGAAGCCGATGAGGGCCGACGCGACGGTGGACATGGGATAGGTGCGGTACGGCTCGTCGAAGACGCCGAGGCCGTAGATGCCGGCATCGCCGATCAGTCGGGCCTGTTCCTCGGAGACGCCGCGTCGGATCAGGAAAAAGCGGCGGTCGTCGGCGACGAGGTCCGACAGGATTTCGGCGGAGGCGACGCCGAGAATACGTTCGACCGCGGTGGCGGCCTCGTGCTTCTCGGGGATCACCGTCGGATCGGCAAAGACGCTCTTGCGCAGGAGGGTGCCGGCGATGATGCGGCCGTTGCTGTCGACGATCAGGCCGCGGCGATGGCGCAGGGGAACGACGCTATGCTGCTGTCGGGCGGCCCGGCTCAGCAGTCGGGTGCCCTCGTAGGATTGGATGTAAATGAGCCGGCCGGTCAGGGCGACGAACGCGACGAGAATGATGCCGATCAGGACCTGGGAGGCCAGATTGGATCGGCGAGATAACACGAAACCCCCTCCGTTTCTATTCGGGTTGATTCGGCGCCGGCGCGGTCGCCGCGCGGTCTTTCGACTCCGCCGATGGCGGGACCAGTTCGAGCCCGAGGTCGGACGTTCTTCGACGAATCGCATCGGGCCCGCGGAGCCGCGCGAGCTCCATGTCGCGCGACCAGATGTCGTGCTCCAGGACGACCTGGCGATGGTGCAGATGCTGCACGCGGTTCGCGGCGCGGGCCGATTCTCCCCTGAGCACGACCACGGCCACGCCGATGATCACCATCATGGCGATGACCAGCAGGGCACGAGGGACGGTCATGGTCGGTCCTTTCGCGGCGCGTGCCGCCGGCGAATCAGGGCTCGTCGAAGTCCGCGGCGGACAGCACCGTGTCGGCCTGACCGGCGTCCACCGACGGGACCGGCAAGCGAATCTTCATGCCGGGCCGGATCACGTCCTTGCTCGTGAGGACGTCGCGATTGAGCTTGTAAATTTCGCGGTAAAGCCGCTCGCTTCCGAGTTTCTTGCGGGCGATGCTGCTGAGCGTGTCGCGGGGGCGCACCTCGTACCATTGAAAGGCCGCGTCCGCTGGCCGCCGGGACGGGCCCTGGGCGATGAGGCGGTTTGTTTCGGGGGCGGCGGCGGGATCGTTCGACATCGCGTCGATGGGAATCGGAATGCGAATCGAGCGGTCATTGACGGGTCGCTGGGCGTTCGTCGCGGCGGACAGGGCGACGGACTGTACGGGCTCGAATTGATCGGTGGGAAGACCCAGGTCGGGAATTTTCAGGGCCTGGCCGGCGCGCACGATATGGCGATCGTCGAGATTCTCGCGGTTGGCGTTGAAGATGGCGTTGACCCGGTCGGGCGTGGACCGTTCGTAATACCTGGCGGCGATCTTGCCGAGACTCTCGCCGGGCTGGACCGTGTGGATCGTGCGAATCTTGATCGGCGGGGCGATAGCGGGCTGGGCCGGTCGGCGCGTCGTGGACGCGGCGACCGTCGTCGCGGGATCGATCGGCGTTTCGTCGGCATGGGCCGCCGGCAGCGGCCGCGAAGGGGAAGCCAGATTCTTGTCCGGGGCGCCGGTCGCCAGCTTCTCGATAGGGGCCTCGATGGGGGCCGCCGGATCGGCTTCGATCTCCGGGCCGGTCGACTTGTCCGCCGAGCTTGCTCCGTTCAGCAGATCGACGACGGACGGCGGGAGGATCGGTGCGTCGGCGCCGGTTTCGGTCGGGGCCTGGACGAGCTTTTCCTGTTCGAAAACGATCGGCTCGACGGGGTCATCCGATAGGGCCGGCTGCATGATCGGCGGCAGCTTGGAATCGACGGCCAGACGACCCGCGTCGCTCAGCGGGCGATCCGACGTCGGCGCGGAGATCGCGTCGTTCCGGGCGAAGGTGGGCGGAAGGGCGGAGCCGGGAGGCGAGCCCTTTTCCGAGAGGATGATGGCGAACAGGATAATGAAGGCGAGACCGACAAGCAACCCGATCTTGGTTTCCTTCGTCATACAGGGCACCTCCGTGTGCGCTTCAAGTTGGCAGAATAACAAACGGTTGAAAATTCACAAGCGACAATTCACAATCGCTCCGCCACGCGAAGCTTCGCGGAACGACTCCTCGGGTTGACTCGCGCCTCCTCATCAGTCGGTGTCACCGGTTTCTTCGTGATGGGGCGATACACACGGCGGAGGGCCCGGTCTCGAAAATCTTCCTTGACGCGGCGATCCTCGCCGCTGTGAAAGCTGATAATGGCGACGCGGCCGCCGCTCTTCAGACACTCCGGCGCCTGCTCCAGCAGCGCCGCCAGCGATTCGATCTCGTGATTCACCGCCATCCTCAGGGCCATAAAGGTCCGCGTGGCCGGATGGATGCGGAACCGCGAAGCCGCGGACCGCCCGGCGACCGCCGAGGCGACCAGGCGGGCAAGCTGAAGGGTGCTGTTGATGCGACCCTGCCGGCGGACCTGGCAAATCCGCCTGGAGATTTTTCGGCTGTGTCGCTCTTGACTCTGCAAGTAAAGTAGATCGGCGAGTTGGCCCTCGGAAAGGCCGTTGACCAGGTCCGCCGCGGTCTGGCCCAGGCGGCGATCCAGCCGCATGTCCAGGGGGCCGTCGAGCTCGAAACTCAATCCCCGGGACGAATCCGCCATCTGATTTGTGCTGAATCCGAGGTCCGCCAGGATCCCGTCCACGGCATCGACGCCCAGGTCGTCCAGCAAGGTCCGCAGTTCGGCAAAGTTTGCCTGCCGGGTCGTGACCCTCTCGGCGACGGGATCAAGGCGCTCCCGGGCCGATTCGAGATTCGCGTGGTCGACGTCCAGGCCGATGATTCGCAGCTCGGGGCGGTCGCGCAGGAGCCGTTCTGCATGGCCGCCGAGGCCGAGGGTGGCGTCCACGATGACCGCCGGGCCGTTGGCCAGCAGGTATTCGGCGACGGGATCGGCCAAGACCGGCAGGTGCGCGGCGGCGGCGGGCGAAGGGGGTTCGGACATGGCAACATGATATCGGCGGACTCAATCGCCGCAGGACTGCGGCGGCTCGGTGACGCGCGGTCGGGGCGCGGCGGTCAGAAGACGCGGCGTCGAATCGATTCGGCCAGGGCGCCCAGGGACGAGAGCGGATAGAGTGCGAAGAACCATTCGCGATCCTCGGTGATTCGCTTGCGCTCGATCCGGTCGGCCGTTTCCTCGAGCTGTCGCGCCAGGGACTGCTGCATGGTCGGCGCCGCGCGGAGCATCGCCTCGTTGGCGACGCGTATCCGCCTGAACGCCTCGCGCCGGGCCTGACGATCGCGCGGCGCTTCGGTCCTGAGGCGCGCCGCCTCGGCGATCGCCGCCTGTCGTTCGGCGATGAGCGCCCGGCCGTCGCCGCCGGAGAAGAATTGTCCGAGGTATCGATGGGGATTGAAGCGCACGTCGCGCAGGCGATGGCGAGCGCCGTCGAGGGCCCGCGGCGCGACGTCCGGGGGGTCGAGCGGCAGATGCAGCGTCGCGGAGGCGCAGGCGAACCGCGGCGGCTCGGCGCCGAAGAATCGGCGAATGATGTCGTCGGTGATCCGGTCGTATTTCGCGCCGCCGATGCCGTGAACGAAGAGATCGCAGGCGCAGAGCCGGGCAAAGAGGGTCAACGCCAGCGCCCTGGGGCGCACGGATATTTCGCCTAACGCCTCGCGCAAGGCCGGTACGGGATCGTTCCGCAAGGCGCGGGTGTCCACCGTCGCCAGCGGTTGCTGGTCGGCTGACAGTTCGATGCTGCCCGTCGACGCGGCCGTGACGTGAAGGCGGCGGCGTTTGTGATATGCGTCGAGCAGCCAGAAGGGCAGTTCGATGGTTGCTCCGCGAACTTCCAGATCGGGAATGGGATGGCGGCGGCCCTTGATGCCGCGCCGGCGGCGATAGGCGTCGAGCGCGGCGTTGTAGTCGTGGGCCAATCGCGGGGCGTGGAGGACGACGTGGGCCAGCAGGGCGGCGGCGGTGGGCGCCAGGCGATGATCGCGGAATGAAAAATACTCGCTGATGCACTGGAATTCGATGGGCGTCGCGGAGAATCGCTCGTGTGTCGCGGCCATGGCGCGGCGCCAACGCGATGGATAGCACGCCGGCGGCGCGTCGGCGACAAACGCCGCGGCGAATTCGGAGATCAGCGTCGGCGGTCCGTCGGTCCGCCCGCTGGAGGCGCCGTCGAACCATTTGCTCCATTCATGGGACGCCAGATCGGGAAACTGCTCGAATGCCGAGCCGCCCGTCAGGTGCGTCGGCGTTGCGCGGGCCACGAAGATCCTGCCGTCCTTTTCGACGGGCCAGCGGAGCGTGAGCGCGTCCGGGACGTCGCTGTCCACCAGAAGAAACTCGGCGCGCCCGCCGGCTCGCCGGGCGGCTTCGGCGATGGCCAGGGTCTTGACCCAGACGCCGGGGTGAATGAGATCGGGCTGATGCCCGGCCATGAAGACGAATGCGTCGGCCTCGGCCGCGGGAGTCCATTCGGCGATCGGCCGATCGAGAAGCGTCACCCGATTTGCGCGGGCCAGCTTGCGGTTGCGGCGCGCCAAATCCGTCCAGGGCTCGCCGTCGGGCCAGACCAGAACCTCGCCGGCCCTGTCCGGCGCCGCGAGGGCGTCAATATCCTGAGTGAGACCTTGCACGATGGCCCATCCTAGTCGCGCATCGCAGGCCGCGGCACGATCACCGTGCAGCGCTGCCGGGCGGCCGGCGTCGCCGTCATGCCTCGCCGGCGAGCGCCGCCTCAACACAGGCGGCGTGCGAGCCATCGAAGCGGCCGGCGCATTGTAATTCGGATTGGAACACTTCGAGGTAGTGCCGATACCGTGACGCCGGATCGTCGAGGACGCCCCCGAAGTGGCGCGTCGGATCGTTGTAGATCAGCGGCACGGGAATCTCGCAGATTCGCAGATCGTGGACGGCGGCCTGCGTCCAGAACTGCATGGGGAAGGCATATCCGGGGATCGTCAGTCGCAGCGACGAAATCGCCGCGACGCGATAGGCCTTGAATCCGCAGAACCCGTCGGTCAGCGAGAGGCCCAGGACGCAATTCAACAGCTTGGTGATGCGCCGGTTGATCGAGCGCCTGTCCTGCGGTGCATCGGTGCTGCCGGGGAGGACCTCGCGGTATCGCGATCCCGAGATGACGTCCGCGTCGTCGGCGACGGCGCGATCGACAAAGGCCGGAATGCCGGCCGGCTCGTGCTGGTCGTCGCAGTCGATGGTGATGATCCAGTCGTAGCCGCGACGGTCGGCCCAGCGAAAGGCGTCGATCAGACTCTGCCCGTAGCCGCGGTTTTCGGGATGGCGGATGATGGGGATGCCGGTCATGCGGTCGAGGATTTCGGGGGTTTCGTCGGTGGACCCGTCGTCGACGACCAGGACATGGGGGACGTGGGCCCGGACGTCCTGGACGACCCGCTCGACGTACCGGGATTCGTTGAAGACGGGAATGGCAACGAGGAAGCGCATGAAGTCCCCGGGACGTTGCAGGCCGAAATCCGACGGAAAACGATCCCGGCTAGCGCGGCCGGGTCAACGGTCTGGATCTTTCGGCGGAATACGAGGGAATGGTAAGGAGCGAATTCACAAAGTCAAAATCGAGGCGCCCCCCGGAGGCGCATCGGGCGGGGCCACGACCGTAAGCGCTCGATTTGCCGATACATGCGCAGATGGCAGGGATGAGTGAACGGTCAAATCGGGAGGTCCATCCGGCGCCCGGGACGTTGCCCGAGCGCGTGCGCCGGTCAGCCCGCGGCCGCCGGGTCGTCGTCGGGGTGATCGTCGCGGCCGGACTCGTTGGCGGCTGTCGGCGGGGCGACGTTGGCGCTTTCGACCCGGTCCACGATCGCGTCGCCGAGCAGTCGATTTCGCGCGGGTGGGACCGCCTGGGCGAAGGCGACCTCGATGGGGCGACGCGCAATTTCGAACGGGCGATTCGCCATGATCCGTCGAATCCGGAAGGGTACGCGGGGCTGGGCCGAATCGCCGAACGGCAGGGCCGCTGGCCGCAGGCGATCGATTACTACCAGGACGCCTTTCGGCGGTCGCGTGAGCCGGGCGGCTACGCGCTGCTTTTAGGCAAGGCGCTGCGAACGCTGGCGGCGACGTCGATTCACCGGGCGCGCCTCGCCGCGGCGGCCCTGCGAATCCATGAACACGCCTCCTTGTCCGCCAACGCGTCCATGGAGGCCCTGCTGGGCCTGGGGGATTGCCATCAACTGTTGGGTGACAATTCTGCGGCACTGGCGGTCTTCGAGCAGGCGCGGCAGCTCGATCCATATTCCGTCGAGCCGCTTTTGGCGATGGCGCGGACGTGGGCCGCAATGGGCCGTCACGCGGACGCGATGGATGCCTGCGGGACGGCGCTGCGGCTGGCGCCGGAAGATGCGGCGGTGCACCACACGATGGCCGACGTCAACCTGTCACGGGCGTCGGGCGATGGACCCGGGTCGGCGATGGCCCGACAGCGGGCGCTGGCCCATTATCGCAAATCGCTTCGGATCAACCCCGCGCAGCTCGACGTGCGGCGGCGGATTGCGGACCTCGAGGCGCCGACGCCGCGGGCCGTGACGGCGGCCGACGACTCGCTGGACTATTGACGATCGCGTGGGCATCCGAACCCCGGCGCCGGCGATCGCGCGATTAAGGTATCTTCTCGTCCATGGCCGCTTGCAGCGTCTGGCAGGTCAGCCCCGTGATGTAATTGGCGTCGCCCTCCATCCAGCGGTCGTGCTCGTTGAGCCAACGGCCGTCCTGGCGCTGAAGCGAGATGAGCTTTTCGCATAGCTCGGCGCGCCAGAAATGCGACGTGCCCCGCGAATCGACAACGACGGGCTCGCCCCAGGCGTTCAGCGCCCTGGCGAAGACGTAATAGTAGTAGTACAGACCCTGCTTCGATCGCTCGCCGGGCATCGACGCGTTCTTGTCGAGCGTATAGTGGCGGCGAATCCAGTCATAGGCGGCCTTGACGCGCGGATCGTCGCGGTCGAGGCCGCAAAACAGCAAGCTCTTGAAACCGGCGTAGGTCATCGAGCCGTAGGATCGCAGCGCGACGCGGCCCTCGGTCACCTCCTGGCTGGCCTTTGATTCACCTTCATTGGCCGGGCTATAGATGAATCCGCCGTCTGCGGCCTCGCGGGCAAATGGCTGATCGTTGGTCTGGCGGTTCATCTGGCAGCGGGAGATAAACACGAGGGCACGCTGATAGACGGGGTCACTTTTTTCCAGGCCGCTGTCGTGCAGGGCCTGGAGCATCATCTGCGTGTTGGACAGGTCGGGCCTCTTATCCTCGTTGTAGCCGGCGCCGCCGTACCAGACGTTGTTCCGATCGACCGACTCGTTCTCATCGTATTGCAGTTTCACGAGAAAGCGCTGCGCCCTTCCGACACGGTCGGAGAGAGACGGATCGTCCAGCGCGGCCAGGAAGCTGAGCACGACCGAGGTCTGGTAGTTGGCGAGGTTTTGCCGGCGCTCGTAGATTCCGCCGTCGGCCTGCACGTAGCGCTCGATGTTCGACAGGGCGCGGCGGACGACGGGATGGTCGGCGCCGTGGTCGCGGTCGCGCAGGAACGCATTGGCGCAGATGGCGGTGATCGCCGGGCCGTAGGGCTCGGTCCACCCGCCGTCGGCCGTCTGAGCGCTGCGGAGAAACGCCAGACCGCGATCGATCGACTTCTGCGCGCGGGCGCGCAGTCCGGGCGGAAGACCCTCATCGGCGGCGGCGGCGGGCGGCGCGGCAGTGCCACAGCAGAGGCACCATGCCAGAATGGCCATCGGTTTTGCGTGATTTGGAATTGTCATGACGCCGCCTCCGGTTGTGAATCGATTGTGATTTCATTCATTAGCCGATGCCCCGAATAATCTTAGTCGTCGGCGCGTTTTGCAAGCGATGGATCCGTTGACCGGCGCGCCGCTGAATTCTAACATCGCCGCGCGTTCGGGGCATCGATTCGGCCCTGTTTTTGGTTCAGAGATTCTCAACTCTTCGAGGCATCGGTCGCCGGAAATGACCGCGATGATGGCGTCGGGAGTGCCGACGCTGCACGGAGGGCGCCTGATGTCGTTGATCGCCGGACCCGTCTCATTCTCTCGATTTCGCGTCGCCGGCGGCTCGCCGAAGCGCCTGGACGACGCGCTGCTGGAAAAACTGCGCGGCCGACTCGTCGGCGCCCGGCGTGACGCGCGGCCCGACGGTCGCGACACGGGCTGGATCGGCGGACGTCACCTGCTCGATCGCGAATTCGACATCGAGAAGAACGTCATACTCGACTGCCTGCACTTCGGCCTGCGCATCGACGGGAGCCAGATTCCCTCGGAGCTGATGTACGCATACGTTCAGATGGAGCTGGTGTCGCTGCTGAAGGAGCGTCGCGGCGGCGGTAAAGAAAACGGCAACGAGGGCGGCCGCTCGATCGGCAGCATGAAGAAACAGGCGAAGGAGGCCGCCGCCCGCCGCGCCGAACTGGAGATCAAGGAGGGCCGCTACCGGCGGATGCGACAGGCGTCGATCCTCTGGGACACGCGCCGCGACGTGCTCTACTTCGGAGCGACGGTGCCGGCCGTTCAGGAGGAGCTACACCCGGTCTTCCGCGAGACTTTTGGAAAACGACTGGAGCCGGTCACGGCCGGGTCGCTGGCCCAGCGCTGGGCCGAGGAGCAGGGCGCGTCGCGGCGGCTCGAAGGGCTCAAGGCGTCGACATACGTACCGCACCCGTCGGGCAACGGGCACATTGACGTATACTGGACGGCGCACGATGCGTCGTCGCACGACTTTCTCGGCAACGAGTTCCTTCTGTGGCTGTGGTACGTGCTTGCCGAGCGGTCCGACACGATCGAGCTGCCGGACGCCACCGACGCGTCGGTGCTGATCGTCAAGCAGCTCATGCTCGAATGTCCGTGGGCCGAGAGCGGCAAGGAGGTGATTTCCTGCGACGGGCCGACGCGGCTTCCGGAGAGCCGGCGGGCGATTCACACCGGCAAGCTGCCGCGCCGGGCGGGGCTGATCGTTTCCCGGCAGGGCGATCAGTACGAGTTCATCCTTCAGGCCGAGACGCTCAACGTCACCTCGGCGGTGCTGCCGCGCATCACGAAGAACGGCAACGGCCACGGCCGGGCGCAGGTCGAGGAGCGCGTCGAGCAGGTCCGCCACCTGGGCGAAACGATCGACCTTCTTTATTTCGCGTTCCTTCGCGTTCGGCTTTCGGACGACTGGCAGGAGCAGCAACTGGCGATGCAGGGGTGGCTGAAGGGGCTGTAGTGACCTGTGAATCCGCAGCGGACCGCCTGGCGCGCGGCAGCGCCGAGAACGATCCGTCACCCTGATTCATATTTCTGTTGTCAGCACGCCAGCGGCCTCGTCCTTGTCCCGTTCGTGGCCCCGGCCCGTGCTGAAAAACAGAACCATGCGCTACTGGACTTGTTGATCTTCGACCTGTTCGTCGACCTGGCTGACCGGTAGAAAATCGCGGATATCGGGGATTTTTTCCCTGCGGACCCCGCAGTCCGTGCAGTCGGTTCCAAAGCCACAAAGATTGGTTACCGAACCCGAACCGCCGTCATCGCACTCCGCATCGCCGGCGAACAAGCAATCGTCCGAACATTGCTCACAGCCCGCCCCCATGTTCAAGCCGGTCAACGCAATCAGGATCATCACTCCGAGCGCCCATTTCAAGACGAACATCCGCTTGCCCAACGTCGTCGTGCCCGCAATCTTACTCGACATGGCTTGCTCCTTTTCTGGATACGGAACGAAGTTTGCTGTCCCGAATTAGCGTCCTGGTCTCGCCCGCGCACTGTCTCGCTGTATTCAGGCAGCGCGGACGAGCGTCACGCGAGGCATGCCTGTCTTTTACCGAGTAGTCGCGCGACTTGTCAATACGAAAACGACAAAAGAATATCACTTTTCAATGATGGACGGTCCCCATCATGCCATGTTTCGGCCCGGAGGAGCACCTCAATTTCCATCGCCGAGACGAGGACCCCAGGCGACACCCTGATACTCTCCGGAAATCGCTCCAATCGATGGATATTGTCAACCTCGCCGGGGCGTGCGCGCCCGAGCAACGCCGACTTTTCGCTCTCTTATCTCGACGGCCGCGGACCCGCAGCGGGCGGGGAGGCGTCGCCGGTCAGGCGGATATCGAGCGGCCGATCGCCGATCAGACTGAGCGTGCGCTGCGGGAACGGGATCTCGATGCCGTGCTCGCGGAATTTCTCGGCGATGGCGTAGCGCATGCTCAACATGCCGAACCAGCGATCGGTGGTATTGCCAAACCAGCAGGCCAGCGAGAAGTCCAGACTGCTGTCGCCGAAGTTCACGAAGAACACGTCGGGCGGCGGCTCGGCCACGACGCGTGGCTCGGCGCGGGCAATCGCCAGCAGCAGGTCGTGGACCTTGCGCGGGTCGGAATCGTAGGACACGCCGACGTTGAGCAGCCCTCGGATCGGCTGGGCATCGAGCGTCCAGTTTTCGACCTTCTGGTTGATGAACTCACCGTTGGGGATGACGAGGTGGACGCCGTCGGGCGTGCGGACGGTCGTGGAGCGCATGGAGACCTTGGTGACTTCGCCGAGCTTGTCGTGCACGATGACCACGTCGCCGACCTTGACGTGGCGTTCGAAGAGCATGAGCAGGCCGCTGATAAAATTGACGACAAGCGGTTGCAGTCCGAGGCCCAGTCCGAGACCCAGTCCGCCGAACAGGACGGTGAGGGCGCCGAAGTCGAGCATCATCGTCTTGAGCGCGACGTAGAGGCCGATGGCGATAATCAGGTAGCGCATGAGCGTCAGAATGGTCGCCTGGGCCCCCCGGTCAATGGCGGGATAGCGCGGGAAGATGCGAAGGCGCAGCACCCGGTTGACGAATCGTGAAACGAACACGGCGAAGACGAATGCGAAAAGGGCGCCGCCGATCCGCCAGAGCGAGATTTGCTGCTGACCCTGGCCCCAGACGTTGGTATCGAGCAGGCGACGAATCTCGTAGGGTCGGATGCCCCAGACGCTCAGCGACGCCAGGGCGACACCGGCGCCCAGGAGCCAGCGTACGGCCGAAAGAACCGGATGGGCCCGAGTGACAAACGCCGCATCGTCATTGTCGCCGGCCACGGCCTCGGCATCTGCCGCGGCGTCAGCGCCGGCGATTCCCGAGTCTTCGCACTTCGCGGCCGCCTGCTCCAGCGTGGCGCGTCGTCTATCCAACTCGACGAAGACCGCGCGGACGAGCTCGTAAATGACCCAGCCGGCCAGGGTCAAACCCACGGTGGCCGCCAGACCGCCCATGATATATCTCGCCAGGGCGCGATAACCGGCGAGCTGCATCACGACGAGGGCGATCGTCGTCGCGAGGGAAAATGGATAAGTCGCCTGCATGAACCTGAAGGTCCACGCCAGGCGGCCGCGTTCGGTTCGCGGAAGGATTCCGAGGACGCGATCCCGGCGCACCAGGAAGACAAATACGGTCACGGTGATGGCCAGGCAGAATGCGTCGAAACAGATATCCGCCAATACCGGCGTCAGATCGAGGGCCGCCATCGCGCCGGACGGGACGAGGAACACGATGCAAATCACCAGGACGACGTAGGCGCAGACCCGGTAATAGTGGGCGATCGTGTTGCTGCACGGAATGAGCCGATAGCGCGGCTTGCCCGACGAGAGCGAGGCCTGAACGGCGCCGAGGCCGCCGACGAGGCCGAAGAGCACCAGCGCGGCGCCGGTTCCGATTCGAACGACGCTGACCGGCAATTCCAGGGAAATCGTCAGGGTGATGACGCATCCGCCGACGGCCAGCAGCGGAACGGTCGCGATCCCGACGCGGGCGAGATGAAAGCGGAGTCGGCGCGCGAAGTCCGGCGGCGCGGCGTCGGCGCTCTCACTCGTATCGGATATTCCCCGCGCGCGGAGGTGGGCGCAGCGGCGCCATGCCCACGCGGCTACCAACAGCCACAGCACGCCGATCGCCGCCGCCGTTGCCAGATCGACGTAGGTTCCCTTGTGGTAACGACCGCGGAGCGACGCGAGCGCCGCCGACAGGGAGTCGGCCAATCGGCCATCGCACAGGGAAGCCCATTCGGTGCGAATCGCCTCGTATCGCGAACCGTCGAGGACGCTGGGGCCGCGGGTGATGAGATGTGCCCAGTACAGCGCGCCGGACTGCTCCAGCCAGAGTTCCACGTGCTCATCGGTGAGGGCGGCGGCATCGGTCAGGCGGGCGACGACGGCGCGTTCGAGATCGAGGACTTCCTTGAATTCGCCGCGAATCACCTGACGGATTTCGTCGGTCTGGCGGCGAAATCGAATCGACTCGGCGCTGGCGGGGTCGACGATGATGTCATTGGCCGCGGACTCGATGCGCTCGAATTCGGCAAGGACGGATTCTTGCTTTTCTTCAAGCTCCCATTGCTCGTTGATGCTCTCGTCGAGAAGCGACTGTAGGAGATTTTTCTGCCGCGTGGCGGCCTCCAGCTCGGGGCCGGCGCGGAGAAAGGCCTTCAGGACGTCCTCGGTCCGCCGGCGATCGAGCGAGTCGCTCAGTTGTTTCCAATACCACTGATCCCGCTGGACCTGTTCCTCCAGGTTCGATTTGTGGGAAATGGGGAAGCGATCGCGCATGCGATGGGCGTACTTGTCCTGAAGCTCGACTATCTTTTCGTCGCGGAGGAGTTGCAGTTGGTAGACGATGCGGCGCATCGGAGGGGTCTCAGGCGACGCGATCCATCGCTGGCGCTGCTCGATGCTCTTTCGACTCTGGGCGTTGCGCAGGGCGATCCAACGGTGGCGAAGGGCGACGACGCAGGCACGGAGGATCGGTTGACGCAGCGTCCCGCGGCGAAAATCCTGGCGCGTCAACTGCTCCTGCTGGTCGATGACCGCCTTTTGCAGTTGCAGAGTCGCCAGTCGCGTAGCGGCGATCCGATACCGAACGTCGACGAGTTGCCTGGCGGCGTCGGAATCCGCCGCCTTGAGGTACGCCTCGAGGGCGGCGCGGACCGTCTCCCAGTTCCGGCGGGCCTCGGCGATGGACTGGTCGAGTTCGGATCGCTGCGTTTCGAAACCGCCCGCCAGAAGCCCCTGCTGCTGGGCCAGGGCCAGACTCAGCCCGTTGAGGATTTCGTCCTGATTCTCGTACGTGACGCCGGCATCAGAGACCATCCGGTCGGTGATCCAGGAGGGCAGCTCGGACTCCCGCAGCGACGCGGTCTGGCTCTGCCAGAGATCGAGTTGCAGTTTGAGATCGTCGTCCAGCTTCGTCTGTTGCAGGGGATCGAGCGCCTGATGCAGGGACAGCAGTTGCCCGAGGCGCGATTGATAGTCCTGCGCGACCTGCCAGTACACGGCGCGCCAGCCGTCGAGGCGGGCTTCGACGGGACCGTCGGGCTGCGTCGTCGGCTGGCTCGTTGCCGGCCGGGTGGTCGGCGCGAGCGTCCTGAGTTCGGCGGTGACTTCGCCCAATGCTTTGCCGATGTCATCGACCGTCTTGGGAATCGCGCTGACCCGGCGCTCCGTCGCGTCGGTTCCCGCCTCGGATGGCGCGGCGGGGGGCTGCTGGCCGGACGCCGATCGGGCGGGGCCGGGCAAGGCCGGCAGAAGCAGGAACGCCGCCATGAGGCGCACGGACCGCGGGATGCCCGTGCCGTTGTCGTTGCGCCAACTCACAGGATGTCTTCGCGGAGGATCCGTCATCGACCGCAAGACTAATTCGTTATCGCACGCGTGTCATCCCCCCGGCGACGCCGGCGCACGTCCGATCGAAATCGCGGCGTTGGTCCGTCGTCTTGGCTGGCGGGCGGGGCGTCAGTAACATAGGAGCCGGCAAGCGAGAATCGGTTCATCGCTCAACAGCACGGGAGCTGCATCATGCGACGCGCGAAGATCACCATCATCGGGGCCGGAAACGTCGGCGCCACCTGCGCCCACTGGGCCGCCGCCAAGGAGCTGGGGGACATCGTTCTGCTGGACATCGTCGAGGGGATGCCGCAGGGAAAGGGGCTGGACCTGCGCCAGGCCTCGCCGATCGAGCGGTTCGACGCCCAGGTCATCGGCACCAACAGCTACGACGACACGGCGAACTCCGACATCGTCGTGATCACCAGCGGCATCGCCCGCAAGCCGGGGATGAGCCGCGACGACCTGATGTCCACGAACATGAAGATCGTCCGCGGCGTGGCCGAGGAGGCGGCGAGGGCCAGCCCGAAGGCGGTGTTCATCATCGTCTCCAACCCGCTCGATGCGATGGTGCAGACGGCGCAGAAGGCGACGGGCCTGCCGACGAACCAGATCGTGGGCCAGGCGGGCATTCTCGATACGGCGCGGTACCGCGCGTTCATTTCGATGGAGCTGGGTTGCAGCGTCGAGGACATCACGGCGGTGCTCATGGGGGGGCACGGCGACGACATGGTGCCGCTGCCGCGGTATACGAGCGTGGCCGGGATACCGGTGACGGAGTTGATCGCCAGGGACCGGCTCGACGCGATCGTGCAGCGAACGCGCGACGGCGGGGCCGAGATCGTCAAGCTGCTGAAGACGGGTAGCGCGTTCTACGCCCCGGCGGCGGCGACGATCCAGATGGCCGAGGCGATCATTCGCGACAAGAAACGCATCCTGCCGTGCGCGGCGTATTGCGACAAGGAGTACGGCGTGGGCGGATACTTCGTCGGCGTGCCGTGCGTCCTGGGCAGCGGGGGGATGGAAAAGGTGATCGAGTTGAAGCTGACCGACGACGAGCGGAAGCTGTTCGATTCCAGCGTCGCCCACGTGAAGGAACTGGTGGCGTGGGTGGAGAAGAACTGGGCGACGGTGTAGGTGACTGCGAGGACGTGGCCGAAATGGACCGCTGTTTCGCGAAATCGGACCATTCTCGCCTGGGGGCGCAGTGAATTGGTTAACCGAGTTAATACAAAGATGCAATCGGATCAACTCGCCCGTGACGTATGCCTCTCAAGCCCATGCGGCTATTACGGTGAACTCGGCCTGTGGCCCTATTGCAATTTGACATTGTCTGCCGCATTGGCGGCGGATTATTCCGAGCGCGACCATCGAGCCCCGCGTTCGCATTTCATTGGAATCCGAATTCACCAAGAGGGCAACAAGTGGATTTGCGAGGGACTCATGCCCATGGATCGCATACCCTCCGCTGTTGCGATCCAATTCGCGGAAACACCCGCCGAGGTCGGCGACGATCCTAATGCGGGCCGCTCATACTATCCCACAGATGAGGACGATGAAGCCCGAAAAAAGATGTGTGCGGATTGGGAAAAATACCCACAAGGTCCCCGTCTGATAAAGGCGGCCGAGCAAGTCGAACGCGCAAATAAGGGCGCCGCCGATTCCGCTGATAACTTTGCCTCAATAGCCGTCAAGCACCTCGTTCCTTGCACGATTCCATCCTTCAATCCGCGCCACCATCAAGAGACTCCGTTGCCCTCAGACTGTTCAGTCGTGATGTCCAAATGGATCAACGAGAATCGGTCGCGTCTTCGTTCCCTTCATTACAGCGACGTTGATCCCCTCTTGGATGACATTGCAGCCGCTATCGCGCGACAAATGCTAGAGCGACAGTCCGATTCCACGGCCGACAACCAATCGCTGGACCACCGGATTGACCGGTTGATTCTCAGTGTCCGGAATTTCATTTGCTTCGTTTCGCGTGTTTTGAAGCTGCACTGGTACTTGGGGCACAATGGCTGGTCGGACGCGATAAAAACACTGGACGGGCAGTTTCCCCGAACACCTCGCCCCTGCATCGCCTGGATCGAAACGCATCGTGACGATGCGGCATGGTGGAAGCCATTTCATGATGTCGTCGGCGCTGGAGTCACAGAGGCCATTGCTGAGGATCGTAGGCTGCATTTGATAGCTCTCACGCGAGCATGGCTATTCCCCGCTGTTTACCTCGCTGCGGTCCAGGCAATGCGAGCGGGCAGTTACGTCATTGCCGACTATTATTTTCCATACGAATCCTTGTCGCCTTCGACATCGTTTCGCAATTGCCTCGGCGCATTTGTCGATCCCTGGCTTCACGCAAGTACCGATGACGTTCGCATTCCCGTTTGTCTTACGGATGACGATCTTGATGGTGACGAAGAAGACGGGCTTAAATCCATCATCGATATGAACACGGCTTCGACTCATAATGTCGGGTCGGTGCTCGATAAGTTGCTGCGGACTTGCCGGGATCGGATGATCGAGTCACAGAATTGGGCGACAGGGTTTGACGAGGCGTTTCCGCAGGTCGGTTCGAACGGTTCGAACCTTCGTGTCTGTGATCTGGCACAACGTAAACGACTTGGATTCTCACTTCGTGAAATTGAATCGGAAGTCGAGGGAGAGGCGGCATGGTATCGCCATGTCCTCCACGCGGTTTTCGAAGACGCCTTCGGACCAGAGGCCTTAGCGAGGAAGCTAAAGAAGCGCGTTCGGTCAAAGCTATTCCGTGCGATTGGGTCCGGAGCCGCAGCATACTCGTTTAAAGAAAAAAGCGATTACTGTCAAAATCTCCTGAGGGAAGTTGTGATTCGCATTCTTCAACGGCGTCACGGTGAATCCTGGCTCAATCAAGGCGTTGACGATAGGACACGACAAAAGGTCAAGCACGTTCTGGGGGCGGAAGACCCTCCCGATTCATGGCTGGAGAAACGGTTTAGTGGTGCAGAAAGAATCCCGGACTTTTTTGAGAACACAGATATCATTGACTATCTTAATGTGCTCAATTGCGATTCGAACTGGCCGGTAACAGAGGGGTTGTTGAGCAAGGTCGGTTGCGAGCGGCCGGAGCAAAAGACTCTTATGTGCAAACTCCGTTTCAATGACTGGAACAAGGCAAGAAACGCTTCAGCTCATCCCGAAAAGCACGGATACGATTCCTTTTCCGATGCATCAGAAACTTTAGACGAGGTGCAGCGAATCCTGAATGTCTGGCTTATTCTGACCGAAGCCTACGATAACAATGGCAGTGCGCGACAATGAACCCATTTCTCCGCGTCATCGATGCAATCAAGGCCGCCGACGTTCGATTTGTGATCGTCGGTGGTTTCGCCGCTTATCTCCACGGTTCCCGCCGCGTTACCGTTGATCTGGACCTCGTCGTGGATTTGTCGGCGGTCGGCGCGAGGAGGGTCATCGAGGCCTTGCTTTCCATCGGCATGGAGAGCCGCCTGCCGGTTGACCCGCTGTCCTTCGCCGATCCCGCCGCGCGCCGCCGGTGGGCAGATGAAAAGCAAATGCTGGTATTCACGATGCTCGATCCGAAGAATCCCGGATTCGTCGTCGACCTCTTCGTTGAAAGTCCGATGGACTTTGACGAGTTTCATCAAAGGGCGAAGGACGCCGTCATCGACGGCCGAACGGTCCGAATATGCGCGATCGAGGATCTTATCGCCATGAAGGAAAAAGCCGGACGGCCGCAGGACTTGGCCGACGTCCGAACGCTGCGGCGGATACAATCAATGAACGACTGATGGACGCGGACGATCATACATCCGAGCATGCTTGCAAGGCCGCGCCGCCCGATCCCTGGGAGGACCACGAAACCGCGCAGCTCCGCGATTTTCTCAAGCTCAGCTACACCGAGCGGTTTCGCCTGCTGATGCACACGTTGGAGTTCATGCGGGCGCTGGACCGTGCCCGAGAGAGAACGCTTTGCGGGCGGCCACCGACCGGCTCGGACGCGAGCGACGCGAACATCGCCGAATGAGTCAGTGCCAAACATCCCGAACGAAAGGGGACATCGCATGATGATTCGTCAATACTTGCATACCATTTCGGCGATCGGCATGGCAGTGCTCTTCCTGATCGGCGCCTGCACCGGCCCGACCGGGGAGCCCGGCGACCCTTCAACGCCGGCGTCCGCCGCCCAGTCCCGCGACCCCGTCGGCGCGCGGCTCGACGCATTCTCTTTTCCGGCAGTGGATGGAAGAGTGCTTGCCTGGGATTTTGCCTCGGGGGCGCTTCGCACGCCGGGCGGCACAATCCGGCCGCGGTGCATCGCCCTGCATGTCTTTCAGCCGGACTGCAACGCCTGTCAGCAGCAGGCCCGCGCCCTGCAGAAGCTGCACAGCGAGCACAGTCCCGAGGAAATGGCCGTCATCGGCATCATCCATCGCGGGGACGCCGCTGCCGCCGCCGCCTTTGCCCGCGAATTCGAGATCACCTATCCCCTCGCGATCGCCACCGGCAGCGACTGGGCCCACCGATGGGGCCGGGCCGATCCCATGTACATCGTCGACACCGATGGTGAGATCGTTTACTGCCAGGAGGGCTTCCAGGAGACCGACCCGCCGATCTGGGACGCCGTGCGAGAGGATATCCGAGAGGGTCGCGCCGTCGCGTTCAAGCGCCCCCAGCGGTCGGGCGAACGCCTCCACGAAGGCGACCGGCTTCCATCCATCGAACTGCCCGACCTGCTGACCGGCCGTTCCATGGCCCTGAAAATCGAAGGCGGGCGGCTGACCTTCCTGGACCCCGACGGAAAACGGCAGGGCTATCGGGCTTCGATCGGTTTCTTCTCGCGGTACTGAGCGTTCAGCCGCGAGGAGATGGTTCATCTCCAGGACCTGCACAAGCGCTATGACCGGGACGGCCTCTTCGTCTATGCCATCGCCATGCACGACGACGTGGAGGCGGCCCGCCGGATGAACCGCGAACTGGGCGTCACCTATCCCGTCTTTAACGGCAAGGATTCACGACTCGGAGAGCGCTACGCCTACGGCTGACCGGCCTACATCACCGACGCCGTCGGCGTCATCCAATATACCCAGCGGGGCTTCGAGGCGGGCGACGCGAAACGATATGAACAACTTGTCCGGCGCGCTCTCGGCCGGGATCCGAGCGAATAGTCGAAACCCCCTAACATGGCGTGGCCCCGCGCCGAGAAGGCGCACAAAAAAGGAGCCCATCGAATGATTCGTCACGTTTTTTTCCTGGGGGTCCTGCCGGCCCTCGCCGGTTGCGGGCATCACTACACCCTGGTCGGCGAGTCCGACACCAGCGACGGCATCGCCATCAGCGTGATGAAGGTCTGCCCCGGCGAGGCGCCGGTGCGGCTCTATTACACCGAGCTGACCGCCAACGACACGATCTTCACCTGGGACGAACGCGTTGAGGAGTCGGATGTCCGGGTCGAGGCGTGGTTTGAACTCAAGCGCAATCCCGGTCAGAAGACGGTCTACGCGCTGCCGCCCGGCGGGCGCGTGCGGTTGAAGCTGGACGAGGACGATGACCGCGTGGTCATCGAGGAGACGCGGATCGACGGCGACGAGGATTGGGAACTCGATGACGACGATTGAGCCGACGCCGATCAGGGCGGCCCACGCACAACGCGGCGTCGGTCAACCCACAGATGATGTGATTTCAGCGTCTCCTCGATCTTTCCGGCAATGGCGTCTTGGTCCGAGGGGTCAAATCCGGTCTGGCGGTAAACGATTTTTCCGTCGGGGTCGATGAGCAGAATCGTGGGGATGCTCGACACGCCGTAATTGCGGGCGACTTCGAATCCGCTGACCATGACGGGAAAGGTGATCCCTTTTTTCTTGACGTAGCCGGCGGGATCCCCCCGGTCGTTGTAGTGGATGCCGACGACGCTGACCGGCCGGTTGGCAAATTGTTTGTGAAGGGCCTGGATGTGCGGCGACGCCTGGACGCAGGGGGCGCACCAGGTCGCCCAGAAATCCAGCAGCACGACGCGACCCTTATAGTCGGACAGCGCGTGATTCTTCCCGCCGGTGTCGGTGAGTTGCCAGTCGGGGGCGGCATGACCCGTCTGCCCGCCGCACCCGGAGATGACGGAGGCCCCGAGGACCAGTAACGAAACACTCAGCAGCTTCGCGTAGCGACTCATCATTCAATACTCCGATCGTTTGCCATGTCCCGGATTCCTTTGAGTGATTAACGTATTCGGCTCCCTGTATATTCTCGCGGCGCGCCGGTTTATTGCTGAAATCACGTCAAATGTGGCGTTGGCGGGGGAAGTTCGGGTTCCGGATTCGTTCGTCGACTGTTGAGAATCCAAGCATCGTGGGGACCCGGGGTCAGTTGGCGTGAGGGTAATCGGCTCAGGGACTTTTTTTTTCGAGTTGCATCACGTCATTGGCGTCCTTGGCGCGTCCCGCGGCGCGTTTGTTCGCCAGAAGGTCTTCGAAGCAGATCAAATTGACCGGTGTGCCGTCCCAGGTAATCCTCGCACGGCGCGCATAACACGCCGCAAAGTCCACGCCGGAAATCTTGTTGATCAGTTCGATGCGCACCGGAGGAACGCCCATGCGAACCACGCGGCCGGGCGCAAGAAAGAGGCCTGGGTCCGCGGCGGATTCGCCGAAACCGAATTTGGCAAGCGCGACGTTAAGGCGGGAAGCGTTTTCCGGCTGGGCGGAGACCCAGATATCGAGGTCACCCGTCGGACGAGGGTACCCGTGATAGCTGACGGCGTAGCCGCCGACAAGGAGGTACTCAATCCTCTCCGAGGCGAGCAACGCTAAGAACTCTTTGAAGTCGGGCGGTAGCGGCGTCTCCATATGCCATCCGTCGCATGTATTCCAGGGCCCGCATCCGTTCCTGGGGCGTCTTGCGCTGCCAGTAGGCGCCGTCGTCGTCCAGTTCGTCGAGGGCGACAACGTCAAACGCGGTGCGGTCCAATCGATACCAATCCCTTGCGTCCGTCATCGGCTCCATTATACCGCGCCGTCGAAGAAATGACCTCCGCTTTCTGCGCTGTCCCGGAATGGGAGGTGGCGTCAGCAGAAAAAGCGGCCAGCATGGTCAATCCAGCCACTGCGTGCGCTTCTTGAGCTTGTGCGGAATGTAGGTCTCGGTGACGAAGCTGATGCTCTTGGTCAGAAGCGACTCGACTTCCATCTTGAAGCCGTGCCTGAGCATCAGGGCGATTTCCCGTTCCCATTCCTTTTTTCCCTTGAACCAGGGGTAGGCCATGATCTGCCTGGCCCGCTTGATGTCCTTGTCGTCCACGGCGATCTTCACGTCGTCGCTCAGTTCGTATTCCTCGTAATCCCGGCTGCGCACGCCGATGAGGCGGGCGTCGGGCACGGCCATGCGCTGGCTCTCGAAAGCGAGGTTGATCGAGCCCTGCTTGATCACGCTGTAGATGTAGTACCCCCAGGGGTCGTTATCGAGCAGGCAGTAGATCGGCATCCTCAGCTCGTTGTGCATGCGGTGGAGCAGGCGGCGGACGCCGCGCGGCGGCTGACCGTTGCCGTGGGTCAGGATGCAGTCGTGCTTCTCCCAGAAGCGGTCCTCGTTGAAGCGCTGCCAGACCGTGTCCTTTTCGACGTGCAGGACGAACTTCGCGTCGCACTTCTTGAATTGCAGCACGTCGGGCTCGACGATGCCGGGAATGCCGAACCCGCCGGCGCCCATGCGGCGGAGATTGATCTCGTCGCCGCGGCTGACGATCGTGAGATTGCCGGCGATGGTCCCGCGGCTGGAGGCGAAGACGTGCAACTCCTCGCGCAGGGCGGCCAACGCGACCTCGACGTCCTCGATGATCGGATCGCTCTCCTCCTGCTGGTTGAAGGTCTTTTCGCTGGTGCCGGGGATGGTGTGCTTGGTCAGGTAATACAGACCGCGGATGCTGACGGTCTTGTCGGCGTCGATGAGCTTCTTACAGCCGCCGGCGATCAAGACGGTCTGCATGAAGTTCTTCGCCTGGTTCATGTTGAAGAAGCTGCGCGTCTGGGTCTTGTCGCCCATCTCGATGATGCGCTTGGCGCGGTTGAAGTTGGCGTTGGACAGCGTGCGCAGCGGGATAGCGATGGCCGGGTCGCGTTTCTTTTCTGCGGCGACGACGACGGACTCGGCCAGGCCGACGATCTTGGCGGCGGTGTCGCCGGCGCTGGGCCGCGATCGACGGGCAGGCGACGCGGCAGGACTGGCAGGAGTATTTGTCGTTGAAGTCTTGCGGCGGGTTTTCTTGGCCATCCGTGGTTCCTCAGTTTGAATGGACGTCTGGGCGTCCGGCAGTGTATAATAGAGGCATGGTCAGGGCCATCAAAACATCAACCATCGTGCAAGAGGACGGGAGCATTCACGTCGATGCACGCGAGCTCGCGCCAGGAACACCTGTCGACGTGATCGTCTTGCGCGCCGATGGACAAGACCTGCCGCCGATCGACGAGATACTTGCCGGATATGGCGGCGGGCGCCTGTTTAGAACCGCTGACGAGGTCGATCGCTACATCCGCACGGAGCGCGACGCGTGGGATCACTGAGGATTCCGTCGGGCGGATTGGTCTATCTCGATGCAAATTGCATCATCTACCGCGTTGAGAGGGTCGAGCCCTATCTATCGAAACTGCTGCCGGTGTTTGAAGCGGCAACGGCGGGCTCGATCGGACTTGTCACCAGCCAGATCAGCTTGTTGGAGTGTCTCGTCGAACCCGTTCGCAGGAATGATCGGGAACTCGAGGACAAGTTTCGAGCGGTCCTTTTGGGTTCGAGGGAGATTAGAACGGTGGCGGTCATGACTGACGTGCTCGAGCGCGCTGTGCGGATTCGGGCGGACCACGGCCTGAAATCGCCGGATGCGATTCACGCGGCGTCGGCGATGGAGTCCAATGTGGGCGCGTTCTACACGAACGATCCGAGCTTCAAGCGGGTCGGCGGCCTACCGGTTGAAGTGCTGAAGGAAGCGCTGGAATAGGCGAATCCGGGAATTGCGTCTTGATTATCGCATCGGCAAATCCGGGGCGTGAAAAGCGCAAGCGCTGGGTGCAGCGGGGCCGATACGCCGTCGAGGTGGAGATCGAGGTCGTCTATCCGGCCGACGATCCTGCTGAACCCTGTCTGGAGCCCGATACGGTCCGCCGGCTGGATGAGATTGCCCGCCGGGCAGAACAGGGCGACGTCGAGTATCTGCGCACGGTCGGGCGGGTGTTTGAGACCGTTTCGCGGTGATTGCCGCGGTGAATCAGCGATGACGACCGGTCGAATGCCCGCGTCCCCTGCCAGCTCGGCCCACCAGACTTCGCCGCGTTTCACTCGCAAGTGCCCCCGGATCTCCCCAGGGTCGCCGGATAGAATTCCGCCCAATCCTCATCGCGCGTCGCTTCCGTCCAGGCCCCCAGTCCGCGCCGGCCGACCTCTGTCTGCTCGCGATCGGCATCGGGCGCGAATCGCTCCAACAGGATCTCGACGAGTTCCGCCTTCTCCTCGGAGGAAAGGGAGTCGATCTCCTTGATGATGGAATCGAAGTGCATCAGGGCACTGTATCATAATCCTGACCGATGCCAGTTCAATGCTGCACACGCCCTGCCCGGCCCCAAAGTCGTCGGATGTCGTGGGCATATTTGGACGGCAGCCGAGTCCTCTTATACTTTATCGGGTTCGCGTGCGCGGTGGACGACTGACACGCGCGTTTCGGCCGTTCGTCAGAGCATCACAACACCCTGGAGGACCCAACCATGACCAAGCTGCGACTCTTCACGCCCGGACCGACGATGGTCAGCCCCGAGGCCATGCTGGCGATGGCCCAGCCGCTCGACCACCACCGCACCGCCGGCTTTCGCGAGACGCTCAAGCAGTGCGTCGAGCTGCTGGCTTACGTCTATCAAACCTCGACGCGCCCGCTCGTGGTGACCGGCAGCGGTACGGCGGCGATGGAGGCGGCGATCCTCGGCTGCTGCAAGAAGGACGCCAGGACGCTCGTCTGCCACGCGGGCAAGTTCGGCGAGCGCTGGCGCGACATCCTCAAGGTCTTCGGCCTCCGGCACGTCGAGGTTCAAAAGGAATACGGCCAGGGCTTTACGGCGAGCGAGATCGCCGAGAAGCTCAAGCGCGAAGGCGACATCAAGGCCGTGATCTTCGTGCACTCCGAGACCAGCACCTGCGCGGTCAGCGAGGCGCAGGGCATCGCCAGGGTGTGCCGCGACAGCGGGGCGCTGTGCCTTATCGACGGCATCACGTCGATCGGGGCGATTCCCTTCGCCATGGACGAGTGGGGCGTCGACATTGCCGTGACCGGTTCGCAAAAGGCGCTGATGCTCCCGCCGGGGCTGGGCATCGTCGCGGTCAGCGATCGGGCATGGGAGGTGATCGATTCGCACCAGCCGCCGGCCTACTACAACGACCTGAAGCGCTATCGCAAAAGCATCGAGGGCTTCGACACGCCGTACACGCCGAACAATCAGATGGTCAGCGGCCTGCATTTCACGCTGTCGCAAATCAAGGCCGAGGGGCTGGAGAACATCTGGAAGCGAACCGCGACGCTGGCCCGCGCGACGAGGGCGGCGGTGCAGGCGATGGGGCTGAAGTTCTTCGCCGCCGATCCGGTCGACTCGGTGACCGGCATCGTGGTGCCGGCGGGTGTGGACGAGGGCAAGTGGCGCAAGGACCTGCGCGGCAAGTACGGCATCCACTGCGCCGGCGGCCAGGGCGAGCTGAAGGGCACGATGATCCGCATCAACCACATGGGCTACGTCGACGCGGTGGACACGGTCGGGGCGATCGCGGCGCTGGAGTGGACGCTGGCCGATCAGGGCTACGCGTTCGAGCTCGGCTCGGGCACGACGGCGTTTTCGAAGGCGATGCAATCGTAGGGTGAGCATTGCCAACCGCATTGAGCGGGAGTGTGTCCGGAGAGATTCCTTATCGCTGAGGAGGTTCCGATGGCATTGTGGCTGGTGAGACCTGGACGAAATGACTCGGATGTAGTTCGAATCCTCTCTGAAAACCGGATCTGGATCGGACAGGGACAGGGTATCCATCGGGACCTTGGAAAAATCAGGGACAAGGACCAACTGGCAAGACTCGTTGAAGAGTCAAGGCCCGATGATTCGTCCCAGAAGCGAGGATCGTTCGTCGGAAAAATCTTCAGTTTTACAAACAGAATGAATGTCGGCGATTGGGTGGTCGTACCGAACGGCACCAAAGGCACGATTCACATCGCAGAAATCACGAGCGATTATGTCTTCGACCCGAAGGCAACCGAAAAACCATTTCATTATCGAAATGTCAAATGGATCAAGACCGCCATACCGCGCACAGACTTCGATCCCGATCTCTTGTACTCTTTCGGAGGACAGTCAACGATTTACCTGCCTAAGGCGAAAGATGCCGAGTTACGCGTTAAAGAGCTTGCAGGCAAAGGCCGACCCGAGAGAGTAGTTCCAGTTCCAGTTGAAAACGGAGATGAACCGCCGGGCGTTGACTATGAGCTGCTGGCACGGGATCAGATTACGAATTTGATTATCAGGAAGTACAAGGGCCATGAACTCGAACGATTCGTTGAAGCCATCCTGATCGCCAGGGGTTACGTCACCCACCGAAGCCCAACGGGTCCCGACAAAGGTGTCGACATTCTCGCCGCCGCGGGGCCGTTGGGTTTTGCAAATCCGCGTATTTGCGTGCAAGTTAAGGCCACGGAGGGTCCAGTCGATGCTCCGACGTTGAACCAGCTCATCGGGACGATGCAGAATGTAAAGGCCGATCAGGGGCTCTTGGTTTCCTGGGGCGGCTTTACGAAGGCGGTCGAGAAAGAGCGCGCAGCCCAGTTTTTCCATGTCCGCCTCTGGGACAGGGAAGCGCTGATTGATGAGTTTCTCGGTGTGTACGATAAACTCGATGCCGAGATTCGTGCGGAGATCCCGATCAAGCAGATCTGGTCAATCGCCGCGCAGGACGATGATGAGGAATAGTGGGAAGCGACGCACACAGTATTACCGCTATTGCCAGATGATCAATGGCTGGGATGAGGCCGATGCATCTATGCGTGCAGTCACCGGGGTGCTTTCGTTAAGCTCTTTGGTGAACCGCGATGCGAAGGAGCATTGAATCATGACCGGCGGCAAGGCATTGTTGATGACGGCGATCCCTCCGGCGGGGTACGCGCTGTCATGTGAGTTCTGCTGAGGGCATCCGCTCGCGGCGCTCGGTTCGGGCGCTATCCTGCTGGGTGTTCCCGCGGCGCTCGGCGCGGCGTATGTCGTGCTGCGCGAGTCGCCGGGCAACGCGCTGGGATGGGTCGCGCTGGCGGTCGCCGCGGCCGAGGCGATCGGCGTGGCGTTTATGTTCACTTGATTCATCACGTCGATGTCGTCGAGCGCCGGGCCAGACGATTGGCTCGCGATGCAAAAGCCCGCTTCCTGACGGGCGCGGCTCGGAAAGAGGGCGCGGCTCGGAAAGAGGGCGCGGCTCGGAAAGAGGGCGCGGCTCGGAAATGGCGTGACGACTAATCGCCCGGTGAATCTTCGCCGTCGGCGTGGTCGTTCACTTTGACGCGCGGCGGGATCATGCCGTCTTCGACGAGCCGCTTCGTCGCCGCCTCGGCCATGCAATCCTCGAGCGCGTCGAGACCAGTCTCGTGATCGGCCTCAGTGCGGCTGGTGGCAAACCAGGCGAGCTTGCGCGACGAGACGTCGAAGAGGCGCAGTTCGTGGCGGACCCGCGGCAGGTTCAGGTAGTAGCCGCCGGACCGCCGAACGGTCGCGCGGCGATCGACGCTTCCATAGCCGAACCCGTAACCCCGCCGAAGCACGCCGGGTCTCAGGTATTCGGTCGAGTCGATGGTCGTCGTCTCGGGGACGTACTGCGTCTCGTCGTAACGGTCGGTCTGGTGGATGACCAGCACGGCGTCGGCACGGGTCTTGCCGATGGCGGCGAACATCTCGTCCTCGTCGTAGTCGCGGGTCGGGAGCAGCGTCTCGACGGACGGCAGGCACACGGCCTCGGACAGCTCGCCGAAGGCCGCGATGAAATCCTGTTCCGCCGCGGCCCGCAGGCCGAGGTCGTCGTAGGTCGGGGCGACGAGGACGCGCTGAAAGATGCGTCCGTGATAGTCGGGATCGACGAAGCTGTGAATGTCGGTGCGGATCGGCGAGCAGCCGACGGCGGAAAGGCAAAGCAGTGGGATGACCAGGGTTCGTCTCAAAACGCCAAGATGCGTCGTGCAAATACCACTGTGGCACCGGCCAATGGCCGGTGCGAACCGGCTATGAGCCGGTTCCACAGAATCCGCGCACCCGCTATTAGCCGGTGCCACAAAAAAACCTGAGACGGTTCCGAATACCGGAGCGATGCGAATCGGGCGCATACGGCGGAGGGAGCGCCCAGCGTTATCGCGCGACAGCACGCGGTGAAGCCCGTGGCTCGTTGCGCTTCGAAGCGCTCCTGAGCTCGATTCACTCATCGCCGGCATCTTCGGCATCGTCGCCCTTCTTTTCTTTCTCGAAGCCGTAGTCGATTTCCATCGGTGGGGGCTGCCCGCCCGGCCCTTTCAGATAGTGCTCCATCCAGCGCATCATGCGCAGATTGTAATCCAGGCGCGAAGCGGCGCGGCGATTGCCATGCCCCTCGCCAGGGTACCAGACGAGGCGCACCGGCGTCTGACCGAGCGTTTTCATGTGGCGGTAGAGTTCCATCGATTGGCCGGGGTGGACGCGGGGGTCGTTCTTCCCGTGCAGGATCAGCAGCGGCGTCCTGGCGCTGGTGACGTGATAGATCGGGCTGCGCTGGAGGGCGAAGTCCCACTTGTCGTCCCACAGGTGATAGTTGACGTGGACGAGATAGTCCTCGTTGGGGATGTCGGTCGTGCCTTTCTTGGAGACGGCGTTGGAGATGCCGACGAACATGACGGCGGCGGCGAAGTGTTTCGACTGTGCCGTTGCGCCCCAGGCCGTGGCGTAGCCGCCGTATGAGCCGCCGGTGATGCCGACTTTCTTTTCATCGACCAGTCCGATGTCCACCAGATGCCTGACGGCGTCGACCAGATCGTCGAACTCGGCGCCGGCTTCGTCGCCCTGGCTGATCTTGCTGAAGGCGACGCCGCGACCAGTGCTGCCGCGATAATTGGGATGGAAGACCGCAAAGCCCCGAGCCGCCGCCACCTGTCCCGGCCGCGAGTAATTCGTCTTCCAGCCGTTGGACTCGTGGGCCTCGGGACCGCCGTGGACATAAAGGATGAGCGGATAGCGGGCGCCCGGCGCTTCGTCGAGCGGCCGGATCAGGATGCCTTCGAGTTCCAGGCCGTCGCGGGCCTTGAAGGAGATGATCTCCTGATTGGCCAATCGCTTCTCGCGGAGCCACGGGTTGCTGTCGGTTATCCGCTTCGGAGCGGGGTCTTGATGCTTCATGTAGCAGACCTCCGCCGGGTGCGCCGCGGTGCTGCCGACGCCGGCGGCGGCCGTTCCGTCCCGCGTGAGAGACAATGACGAAAGGACGAAGCCGCCGGGCTCGACGAGCGTCTTTTTTTCCCGGCCGTCGACGCTGACCTTCGCCAGGGTGGTCGTGACGCCGACGTCGGCGACGTACATGATGGTGTCGGCGTCCTGCCAGGCGATGGCGCCGACGTGCGCCTCTAGATTGGGAAGAAGATCGCGCAGCGCTCCACCCTCGGCCGGTCCGACCAGCAACCGGCCCTCGGCGGGGTCGTTGATATCGGCGCCGGAGATCATGGCGACGTGCCGGCCGTCCGGGCTCCACTCGACCGCGCCGAGCTTGCCCGGATTGTCGAAGCGCGCGAGAGATTCGCCCGACTCGACGTCGACGACGTGGACCTTGCGCTTCATGTAGTGGTCGTCGATGAGCGGCGTCGGGGCCAGCGCGACGACGAGCTGGTCGCCCGCCGGGCTCCAGTGCAGCTCCGACGCGGCGCCTTCGAGTTCGAGCATTCGCGGATCGTCGCCGCTGGGCTTGTCGGTGGAGTCAACGGCCGCAATCCAGACGCGGACGAAGTCGAGTTGCTCCTCGTACACCTCCTGATTGAAGCCCTTGTCCGCCATCTTCTTCTTGTCCTTGGGCTTCTTTTCGGTGGCGAGAAAGGCGACGCGGCGGCCGTCCGGGCTCCAACTGTACGCGGTGACGTCGGTGTCGTGGGACAGGACGTTTCGCGCTTCGCCGCCGTCGACGGGAATGACGTAAAGGCAGCGATGCTCGTCGTCGCCGCGCTTGGCGAGGAAGGAGATGCCCGAGCCATCCGGCGTCCAGTCGACGCTGCCGACGTTGACGGGGCCGGTGATAAACGGTTTTTCCTTCCGCGAACCTACGTCAAGGACGTGCAGCTCGGTCCAGGCGCCGCCGTCCTCGAAATCGTCGTCGGTTCCATAGGGGTCGCGTGGCACGAGCCGCGTGAAGGCGATGAAACGCCCGTCGGGGGAGATGATTGCGGAGCCGACGGCGCGGAGACTGGCGACATCTCTGGCGGTGAGGGTGTCCTGCCCCGGTGAGGCCCGTACAGACACGACGGCGATGAAGAGAGCGACGCAGCCGGTGATTGACGATCTCATGCGTGCCATGCGACTCATTCGTGCCATGCGACTCATTCGTGACCTCCGAAATCGTTGGCGCCTGCGGGTCGTCCGCGATGCGGGCGGGTTGCGGGTCCTGTCGATCAACACCTTGAAGGCGGAAGGCGGCGATTGTAAGCAGTTTTTGCCGCCGGCGGGCTTCGGTTGGCGTCGCGGCATGTCGGCATCGCGGCATCCGGCGGCAGGCGAATGGAGGGGGTCGCTTGGATGGATCGCCCCGGGGCACTAGAATCACCTTTGTTAGCCGATAGGACAAGGCCCGCGAGCGTCGGGCCTCTGGAGACTACCCATGACGGACCAGGCGACCCGGCTGAAGGTCAAGGATCTGAGCGGCGTCTCAGTCGTGGAGTTTTCCGACCGGAAGATCCTCGACGAGCTGTGCATCCACGAGATACAGGAGGAGCTTTCCGCGTTCATCGACAGCAAGAGCAGCGGGAAGATTCTGCTTTCGTTCAAGAACGTCGATCACCTGTCCAGCGCCGCCCTCGGCATGCTCATCACGTTGAAAAAGAAGATCGAAGAGAAAAAGGGGGCGCTGAAGCTCAGCGACATCAATCCCCAGATCTTCGAGGTCTTCAAGATCACCCGGCTGAACAAGCTCTTCGACATTCATCCCTCGCAGGAAAAAGCGCGGGCAAGCTTCTAGGTTCGTCGCCGCGATCGTCATCGGAGCATCGGGGCGATGAATGTTGGGCGCCAACAGGGAGCGAGCGAATCGGAATCCAGGCCTTTGAACACCTTCAAGGAAATCACGGTCGATAACGACCTGACCGAGGCCAAGCGCCCCGAGGAGGCGATACTTCGGGACCTCAGCGCGCACGGATACGACGAAAACACGACCTTCGCCATCAAGCTCGCGCTGGAAGAGGCGATGACCAACGCATTCCGCCACGGCAACCAGTGCGATCCGGACAAGCGCATCACGGTTCGGTACAGCGTGACTGACGATCGCATCGAGATCCAGGTCTGCGACGAAGGCGAGGGATTCTGTCCCGGCGACGTGCCCGACCCGACGGAGCCGGGGTACATCGACCGGCCCCACGGCCGGGGCATCATGCTGATGCGGGCCTATCTGGATGAAGTCGAGTTTTGCAGCAAGGGTTGTTCGGTTCGCCTCGTGAAATTCAGGAAGCAGACGCCATGAACGAATCAGACATGAAGCGGCCGCCGGGTCGCGACCAGGCGTTCGGATTGAGAGTCGAGCGATGGGACCGCGGTGCCGTGGTGTACGCCACGGGCTCCTGCACGATGGAGGTCGCCCATCGGCTCGGTGAGACGATTCGTGAGGTGGCCGATGAAAAGAGGCCACTGATCCTTCTGGACCTGTCGAACCTGGAGTTCATCGAATCCACGGGCCTCGGCGGCATCGTGTCCGGATATCTGCGCGTCCGACGATACAAGGGCGAGGTGAGGATCGTCGCCCCCTGTCCGTCGATTCGCCACGTCCTCGAGGTGACGCGCCTGACGCACCTATTCCCCGTCTTTGAGACGCTTGAGATGGCGCGAAAGTCACCCATGGTGCAATAGCGCGTCGAGCCGGGCAGGGCCCGGCGTCCGGCACGCCATCGAGCTGATTATCGTCCATTCGGCGGGACGCTGCGGGGCGGCCGGCGGACCTGCGAGTCCATCCAGCGACGCGTCGACTTGAGCCGATCCATGATGAAGCGCTCGTCTTATCGGAATGCGCGGTTGAACGGGGATTTGCCGGATACGTATAATCCAGGTGGCGTGAGCCGCACCCGCCGGGCCGCGTTCAAGAGCAATAGGTCCGCGGGAATGACCGGCAGGAGGGGCGGCGAGGTCATCCGTCAACAACTGGGGTTATCTGACTCAACCCTTACTGCCGGCGAGAGTTATGGCGGGGAGGCGTGATTTTTAGTGCCGGGAATCCGGCAAATGTGACGACCCTAAGGCAGTCTGTTCGCGGGCAAATAATGAGGACATGAAATGCCATTGTTTTCCTTCACGAGGCGGCAGCGCACAGCGATCATGGTCGGGGGGCTTTTGGCGCTGGCGCTGGCGCCGCTCCAGGTCGTCGCATTCGCCGACGAACCGCGACTGGCATCAAGCGATGCGCGCGAGCTTTGGCGCAAGGCCTCCGACCAGGTACTGGCCGGCGATTTTCAGACCGCCATCCGCACCTTTGAGCAGGTCGACCGGCTCGAACCCGGTCACGAGCAGGTCACATCAGCCGTCGGCTGGATGAAACAGGCGGAAGAGCTGGCCGCCAGCCGGCAGCGATGGCGGAAAGAGACCTACGCGTATTACGTCGACAAGGCGGTCGAAGCGGCCCGCAAGGCGCGCGAGGGTGCGCCGATCGACAGGTCGTCTTCCGATGAAGAAGGGGACATCGCGATCGATGACACCGCCGAGATCGCGGGTGAGGGCGAAGACGAGGACGGTGAGAAAGCCGACGGCGAGGAGAAACGAAAGGACAGCCAGAGCTACCACTGGGGCAGGGCCCTGCGCTACGCGCTCAGCGCGATGAACAATGCCGCGGACGAGAAGGCCTTTCGCAATGAGCAGTGGTTGCAGGAGATCGTCGATCATACGCTCGAGGAAATCGCGCGGCATCAATCCGAGAACGAGTGGTCGGACGCGACCGCGCTCTACAGCTATCTCACCAGTCTGCATCCGGATCACCAGGAATTCGAGGACGCCCTGCGGTCCTGCGCCAAGCGGGCGCATCTCGAGTATGTTTACGGCGGCCGGACGAACTGGCGCTCGCAGCTTCGCGAGGTGACGCCCTCGGTCATCCCGCAGATTCTCGAGCGCATCGACGACGATTACGTGGACCAAGTCGATTTCAAGAAGCTGTGTCTCGCCGGGCTCGAACACCTCCGGGCGCTGGCCAAGGCCGAGTCGCTGGCGAAGACGTTTTCTTCGCTCGGTGATGAAGACCTCGTCCGGCATTTCGTCGCGCGACTGGACGGGCTCACGGAGACGCGGGTCGGCAGGCGGAGCCGGTTGGATTCGGAACAGGTCGCCCAGGTGTTCCGCCGCGTCCTGGCGGCCAACGAGGACAGTCTGCGCCTGCCAGAGGCGGTGCTGGTGGACGAGTTCGTCGCCGGCATGATGGAGCCGATGGACGATTTTACGTCCGTGATCTGGCCCGCCGAAGTCGACGACTTCAACAAGCATACGCGCGGCGAGTTCGTCGGCGTGGGGATTCAAATCACCCAGCAGATCGGCGAACATATCCGGGTCGAGACGCCGCTGGAAGACTCGCCCGCCTATCGCGCCGGCATCAAGCCCGGCGACATGATCGTCTCGGTCGACGGCAAGGACACCAAGGAGATGACGATCAACGAGGCCGTCGAGGAGATCACCGGCGAGCCCGGCTCGAAGGTGACGTTGACGATTCTGGACAGCGTGACCGAGGCCCAGCGCGACTACGTCCTCGTCCGGGAGCAGATCAAGATTCGCACGGTTCGCGGGCATCAGCGCGACGACGGGCAACCGACGGGCTGGGACTACATGGTCGATCCCGAACGCCGCATCGGATACGTGCGCGTCAGCGGCTTCATGGATGAGACGGTGGAAGATCTCGAGGATGCGCTCGACCAGATGAAGGCCGATGGGGCCAAGGGCATCATTCTCGATCTGCGATTCAACCCCGGCGGCCTGCTGACCGCGGCCATCAAGATGAGCGAACTGTTCATCGGCCAGAACGATCCGATCGTCAAGACCAAGGGTCGCAACCGGCAGCAGAACATGGAGATCGCGGCGAAGGACCCGAGCCGCGTCGGCGACTTGCCGCTGATTATCCTGGTCAACGAATATAGCGCCAGCGCCAGCGAGATCGTGGCCGGCGCCGTGGCGGGCCTGAAAGGGGCCTGCGTCGTCGGCACGCGCACGTTCGGCAAGGGCAGCGTGCAGAACCTGATCCCGATCGCCGACAACCGGGCATACCTGAAGCTGACGACCGCGCACTACTACGTCTATGACCGGGATCTGCCCGGCGACCACTGGTACTGCCTGCACCATCGCGAAGACGCGGATTCGTGGGGCGTCGAACCGCATGTGAAAGTCGACATCATCCCCCAGGAGATCGCCAAGATTCTGCGGCTGCGGCGCGACCGCGACGTGCTCAAGGGGCGCGACCAGGACGCCGTGCCCGACGCCGTGCTCGACCGTCGGCCCACGAGCCGGCCGGAAGACGAGCTTCCGGAGGACCAATACCCCGAGGTCGATCCGCAACTGAACACGGCCGTCAACCTCATGCGCATGAAGCTCCTGAGCGGACAGCCGTGGGCGATGCCGCCGCGCACGTTTCGAGCGCTGTCTCAGGGAGAGGGCATTCCGAAGCAGGCGGTCGAGCGCTGAGCGGGCCACCGACTCTCGCGGCGGGCACGCCGGCGCGGCTGCGAATTGAGCGGTCCCGGATAGGCCGAGCCCGCCCGGAGTCCTTCGCCACTACGCCTTTCCTCAAACCACCAAGACCGCCGGGGAAGCTGTCCGGGTCATCCGGTCATCGGTGCCGGATCGCGTCATTGACGCCGGCCGCCGTTCGGCACGGGCAGCGCCGCATGGGTGACATACGATTCAACCCGCCGGCGACGTGAACGCCGCCCTTTATGAGGCGTCCACGTCGGCGGATACTATCGCGCATGACAGCCCACGACCGTGATGCGTCGAATGGCGGCGGCGACAATAAGCGTCCTTCGCCGCCACACGCGGCGGGCGTGGGGCGCGACCTGGCGGCGATCGCCGTCGTGTCGATGATTCTCTGCGCGGTCTACTGGCCGGTCCTGTCGGCCACGGCGGTTCACTGCGACGACGATCAGTATTTTCGCAAGAACCCCCTGGTGGCGAACCCGGGCTGGGACAGTGCCCGACGGTTTTTCGGCGAGGTGTTCGAGCCCTCGAGCGTTCGGGGCTATTACCATCCGCTGTCGATGATCTCGCTGATGTCGGACGCGGCCTGCGGCGGGTCGGCGGAAGACCTTCGCCCGTTTCACCGGACGAATCTCCTGCTGCACGTCGGCTGCGCGGCGCTGACGTACTTGATCGTCGTGGAGCTGTTTCGGCGGCCGATGATTGCCGTCGCCGTTGCCCTCTTGTGGGGGCTGCACCCCCTGACCGTCGAGCCGGTCGCCTGGGTGAGCGAGCGGAAGACGCTGCTGGCGGCGTTCTTTTCATTCGCGGCGGTGGCGAGTCATTTGCGCTACGTTTGCACGTTGCGCGGGCGATGGCTCATCGGCGGCGTGCTGCTTTTTTCCTTGGCGCTCTTGTCGAAACCGACGAGCACGCCGTTGCCGATCGCGCTGTTGCTGCTGGACGCCTGGCCGCTTGTGCGGTGGGGGCGGCGGGCCATCGCTGAGAAGATTCCCTATGTCGCTCTGGCCGCCGTCAGCTCGGTCGTGACGCTCATTTCCCAGGGCAACTCGGCGGGAGCGGTGCCGGCCACGCAGGAATCGTTGGCGGCCCCGATCCTGAAGGTCTGCCACAACGTCGCCTTCTATCTCGGCAAGCTTGTCGCGCCGACGAATCTCTCCGGCTACTACCCCGTTCCGAGGCCGCTGGGACTGTCGAACCTGAACGTTCTCATCGGCGTGGTCGCTACGGGGGCGCTTGTCGCCATTCTCATTCTGACCTGGAGGCGGTCGCGGGCGCCGGGGATCTGCGCGGCTGCATTCTTCGTGCTTCTGCTCCCGACGATGCAGATCATCGGATTTCGCAACGTGATCGCCGGGGACAAGTATGCATATCTGCCGATGATCGCCGCCGCGATTTTCGCCGCCTGGGTCCTCTGTCGCGCCGCGCCGGCTCGCCTGGCGGGGCGGGCGACGATCGTCTGCCTCACCGTCGTCGCGCTCGTGACCGCCGAGGCATGGGCCACGCGGCGCAACCTCGCTCACTGGCGCGATACCGAGGCGCTCTGCCGGCACATGCTTGCGCAGACGCCCGATGCCCCCGAGATACTGAATCATTACGGGCTTTTCCTGATGGAGTCGGGCCGGGCGGACGAGGCGGTCTACCGTTTCCGCAGGGCCATCGACGCAGACCCGACCATCGTCGAGGCCCGGAACAACCTCGGCCTGGCCTACTCGGCGGCCGGTGACGTCGACGCGGCGATGGCCTGCTGGCGGGGCGTGCTGGGCATTGAGCCGCGTGAATTCACGGCGTTATACAACCTCGGGACGACTTTGGCCGGGCAGGGACACGTCGAGGCCGGCATCGCAGCGTTGACTCGCGCCATCGAAGCACGACCCCGCGCCGCCGCGGCGCATAACAACCTCGCCGGCTTGCTCGCCGCACAGGGACGAACTGCCGAAGCGTTGGAGAGTTTTCAGCGGGCCGTGGCGCTGGAACCGGCAAGCCCTTCGATGCGCCGAAATCTGGCGACGCTGCTGTTTCGCCTCGGGCAATCCGACGCGGCGATCGGCGAATATCGCGAGGCGGCCCGGCTCCAACCCGATTCGGCCGACGGGCAATACACCCTGGGCGACGCCCTGCGGCAGGCCGGGCGGTTCGACGAGGCGCGGCGGGCTTTCGCGGAGGCGCTGCGGTTGAATCCGGCCGACGCGGAGGCCGCCGAACAGCTACGGGCGCTGGAATCGGCATCGTCTGCGCCGTAGGAGTCGTGGATGGCTGGTCGCGCCGGCCGGCTCCCACGTCCATCGAGGGATGCTTCGCAGACTTCATCCCGGTGTCAGCGGCGCGACGCCTGCGCGTCGTCGGGCAACCGTGACTTGTCAGGCGCGAGGCGATCGATATGATTCGCGACCCTGCTGATCGGGGCCCTGATCCATGCGCAACGTCGCCCGCAACGTCTGGCAGCTCGCCGTCATCCCGCCGAACGTCATTAACGCCTACCTCGTCGACAACGTGCTCGTCGATGCGGGCACGCGGGCGGCGCGGCGAAAGATTCTGCGCGCCCTGGACGGCGTGTCGCTGGAGAGCGTGGCGCTGACGCATTGCCACCCGGACCATCAGGGATCGGCGGCGGCCGTCTGCGAGCAATTCGGCGTGCCGCTGGCGTGTCACCCTGCGGATCGTGACGCGATGGAGGGGCGGGGGCCGATGGTTCCCGTCAACCGCTGGATCCGGCTGAGCGACCGATTGATGTCGGGTCCGCGGAGGGCCGTCGATCAATGTCTGGAGGAGGGCCAGACCATTGCGGGATTTCGCGTCATTCACACGCCCGGGCACACGCCGGGGCACGTGTCGCTCTTTCGCGAGTCGGATGGCGTGTTGATCGCCGGTGACGTGGTGGCCGGCATTCACCCGCTGCTGCTGCTGCCGGGGTTGCACGAACCGCCGGCGTTTTTCTGCGCCGACGCGCGGGAGAATCGACGATCGCTTCGAAAGCTCGGCGACCTCAAGCCGCGCACGATTCTCTTCGGGCACGGGCCGCCGCTTCGCGACGCGGAGAAGTTTCAACGATTCGTCGGCGCGGTCTGTCCGTAGGGACTGCGCACGTTACCATCCCGGTCTCGGAGGAACGAGGCCTTGAAGGGCGCAGTCGAAAAGCAGTTGGATACGAGCGCTGCACGGCCGGGCGTGCCGGACCGCCAGGTGCTCAACGCGGCGGACCGGCTCATGCTCGTGGCGCACGGCGCCCTGCGCGAGGCGGGCCACGGCGGGTTTCAATGCCAGTCGCACGTCTGGCTCGAGGGGCGCCTGGACGTCGTGAAATTGCAGTCGGCGCTGCGCCGCCTGGCCGGCGCCTATCCGGTCGTGACCTCGCGCATCGTCGAGCCGCCGGGCAGGCAGCCGCCGTATTGGCGGTTTCGATCGGATTCGCGACCGCAATTGTGCGAAATCGATCTGGCGTCGGACGATCCGGAGGAGGTCCGGTGCTACGGCGCGCGATTGGACGAGTCGCCCCTGGACCACGATCGGTCCGATCCGATGTCGTTTCATCTGCTCCATCGACCGTCGGGCCGGGACGTTCTGATTCTGGCGTATGGCCACGTGTTGATGGACGGCAAGGCGCCGGAGTTCGCGCTCTGCGAGGTCGATCGCCTGTATCACCTGTCGGACGACGAAGCGCCGGCATGGGGGGCGGGGGCGTCGACCGTCGACGAGATGGCGGCCCATCTTGCACGATTCGATCGGCGGCGGCGGATTCGATCGGCGCTGCGCGTCGTCGCCAGTCACCTTTGCTGGCCGATCACGGCGGTGACCCTTGTTCCGCCGGAGATGCGCGAATGGCAATGGACGCCGTTTCGCTTTCGTGTGCGCCCATTCGACGAGGCGAAGACGATCATCGTGCGCGACCGGGTGAAGCGGCTCTGCGGGTTTGCCAATCTGACGCCGGCGGTGCTGGCCAGCGCGTTTCGGATCATCAGCCGGCTTTCGCCGCACCGCCAGAGCGATCGCACGGCGTTTCGGGCCGATCTGCCGCTGAACCTAAGGCCGCCGGGAAAGGCCGAGCCGATCTTTCGCAATTTCATGTCGTTCATCCAGCTCAGCGCCCGGCGGGACGAAATTGCCAACGGCGACGATGCGGTCCGGCTACTCAACGGCCAGATGCGCGACCAGATCCGGCGCGGAATCGATCTGGGCAATCTGCAAATGATGACGTTTATGGCCCCGCGCGCCCGGGCGCTGAAGCAACACATCATGAACCGCATGAAGAACCAGCCATTCACGCTAGGGTTTGGCTTTCTGGGGCCGGTCGCGGCGGGGCTCGAGCGCTTTTGCGGCGCGGGCGTCGAGGCGTTTCATTCGTTCAACACGGCGTTGAGCCCACCGGGCATCACCTTGCAGGCCAATCTTTATCAGGACCGCCTGAATTTGATTCTGACGTACATCGGGGCCGACGCCGTCCGGGACGCCACGGCCGACGCCCTGCTGGCGGGGATGGAAGAGGACATGCTGGGATGACGGCGGTGATGCAACAGGTCAGCAGTCGCCGTCAGATGGCCGGGGGCGCCGTCGATGCCGCCGTCTATGGCTTCTTGTCGGCTTCGGTGTCGGCCCGTGAGGTCTTGACCGGCCGTTTCGACTCGTCGCGATTGATCCGGGCAACAATCATGGCCCGCTGCTCGGGCGTCAGGATGCGCATGGCGTTGTCATGCAACTGTGTCAGCATCCGTGGATCGGGCTGGCCGCGCGCGTTTTCGTCACTTTCTTTCGCCTGGGCCCGGACCGCCTCGAAATAATTGCGAAAAAGCTGGTCGAGTTGTTGTTTCTGATCCGTCGAGAGATTGGGCAGCCCTTCGACGAGCGACTTCAGCGCCTGGGGGCTCCTCGTTCGGCCCGCGTATCGAGCGCTGGGGTCCATGTGCTGGGTCCAGATTCGGTCGAACGTCGAGAGCTGTTCGGTGCGGAGCAGGGCGCGAATCGATTGTTCGAGCTTGCGGCGTGACTCGGCGATCTGGTCGCGAACGGGCCCGGCGGCCTCCATTCGCTTTTCTCGCATTTGCTTCAACTCCTGCATGAGCTTGCCGGTCCGCTCCTCGTCCTCGGCGGCCCGGGCCTTGCGAAGCTCCTGGAACATCTCACTCTGCCGCGTCACCTCATCCGGGGTCGGCTGCATCGTTCCGCGCAGCTTTCGGATCGTGCCGGCGTTTTCGACGACGAGGCGGCGGATCTCGCTCTCCTGCGTCTTGTCGAGATCAAGTTCCTCCGTCATGGCGCCGAGCAATCCGGTCGGGTCGTCGGCCGACACGCGCTGGGGACCGACCTTGTGGAGCGGCTGATCCGCCGCGCCGGGTTTCGCCGCCTTCGTTTGGCCGCGGGCGGCGGGTACGGAAATGAGACTGAGCAATAAGAATGCGGTGACGATCCGGCGATACATCTGTAGTCTCCGTAGTGAAGCCCGCCTGGTCGGCTGGTTTCTCGGGCGCAAAACGTCGCGGCACAAGGACCGCGAGGACTTTTGGTTCCGGTCCGATAGCGGACAATAGATTGTACCGATTTCCGCCGGCAAGGTCGCTACCAGCCGCGAGCCGGTACTGGTATCGTTTGGGGAGCATCGGCGTCTCGCCGGTGCGACCAGGCCATTCGCACCGGCGAGACGCCGATGCTCCCCTTGGATTCGACGCAAACAATACCAGTACCCGCGAGCCCGTGGCCGGGTGCGGGGATTGCCCTAAGATAGGCCGACCATGTACTTTGTCGTCATCCTGGCCTTTGCCCTGGTGCTCAGCGACGAGCTGCCGCCGCCACAGTTTCGCTCGTTCTGGGGCCGGCCGGAGGGGGATCCCCTTCTGCCGATCCTCGTGCTGGGGGTGATCGTCGGACAACTGGCGCTGGTCGCGGCCGTCGCCTGGTGGAATCGACGGCGGGTGCTGGCGCGGCTGGACGGGACCGACGACGGTCATGACCGGGCCGCCGACGCCTTCGCACAGGGCCAGGCGATTGTCCTGGTCATTCTCGCGGCGGCGCTGGTCGGGACGACCGTGCTGACGCCCTGGGCTCATCTGGTTCGGGATGCGAAGCAATTGAACCTTGACCGAATTCCCCTGCTGGGAGACCTGCTCGTGCTGGTCCCGTTCTTCGCGTCGCTGACGCTGGCCTGGTGGGTCCATTTCGCCGCGGAGTCGGCGCTGCGTCATAGCGCCTACGAGTGCGAGGCGTCCGAGGGCGGCGGCGACACGGCGAATCCACCCGCGGTCGAGCGGTCGGCGGCTCGGCAGCGTCCCGAGGCGCCGCCGGATCAGTCGCTTCGCGCGTTTCTGGTAGACAAGTTTCGCCATCACGTTCTGATCATCGGCGGTCCCATGACGCTGATTGTCCTGGCCAAGCACTTCACGGATCTCAGTCGGGCGCCGTTGACGCGGAGCACGGGTATCGGCTGGCTGTCGGACGCGATCCTGGGCACGGTCTCGATCGCCGTTTTGGCGCTGGCCCCGGTGATGCTGCGATATATCTGGAAGACCGAAGCGCTGGCGGCGGGGCCGTTGAGGACGCGGTTCGAGCGGACCTGTCGGCGCATCGGACTTCGCTATCGCGAAATTCTGCTCTGGCGGACCCACGGGATGGCGGTGAACGCGGCGGTGATGGGCTTCATCCCGCCGCTGCGCTACGTCATGGTGTCGGACGCGCTGCTGGAGACGATGGAGGACGGCGAGATCGAGGCGGTCTTCGGCCATGAGGCCGGGCACGTGCATCATTGGCACCTGCCGATGTTCGGCGTCTTCGCGGTCAACAGCATGTGCATCGCCGGCGGCGTCATCGTCGGCATGCAGTGGATGCGCCCGGCCACGGACCCGGGGACGCTGCAACTGGTCGGCCTGGGCATCCTGATGATCGCGTGGCTGTTCGGGTTCGGCTGGCTGTCGCGGCGTTTCGAGCGGCAGGCGGACCTGTTCGCCGTGCGCTGCATCGCGCCCGACGTGGAGCGGTGCGTCGAATGGTGTCCGGTTCACGGCAAGCGGCGATCGCCGGGGCTCTGCGTGTCGGCGGTCCAACTTTTCGGCCGCACGCTGGACAAGATCGCGCATCTGAACGGCATTCCCACCCAGATGCCGACCTGGCGGCACGGCAGCATCGACGCGCGGCGACAGTTGTTGGAGCGGCTGGTGGCGGAGCCGGCGCAGGTCGCGGCGTTCGATCGCCGGCTGCGAAAGATCAAGATCGTATTGATCGCGATCGGAGTCGTAGGGTGTCTCATATCGGTGGCTTATTTCTACGCCGACACTGCGCAAAAGGTAGATTGGCTTCCGTTGCCGAGTTTCCTGCGTCATGCATTGGAGTCAGCCCGAAGGGCTGGGATTCAATAGGCAGGGGCATCGCCCCTGTTCGCGTGCGTCGCGCCACGATCCCCGACCCCGAAGGGGTCGAACGGGGTCATCATAAGGCGACTGCCCGTCGCGAATTCGACCCCTGCGGGGTCGTGGTCAACGAATGTCGGGTGCTACCGGCGGCGGCGCTGCGCTTGGCCGCCGGCTACTGAATGTCAGCCCTTTCGGGCTGAGCACCGCGTCCGATTTGGAACACGCG